>Ga0265298_10002367_pt1 | contig 26333 bp, 23 predicted proteins | sample AusTroGonzalo_MG_3_FD_193486 | JGI IMG/M metagenome (GOLD analysis project Ga0265298, IMG submission 193486) | Bovine rumen microbial communities from tropical cattle in Woodstock, Queensland, Australia - Gonzalo_01 | ecosystem: Host-associated > Mammals > Digestive system > Stomach > Rumen ...
GTTTTGAGGATAATAGAATTGTCTTTGAAGGAAGGGTGCCTCGAGAAAAGGCCTTGGAATTACAGAAGGAAGCAACGGCGCTAATCAATCCGCGTTTTTCTTCAGAGGAGTTTACGAAATACTCTTTTCCGTCCAAAACAATGGAATACATGGCATCAGGTACACCAATGATAGGATTTAAATTGGCGGGTGTACCTGAAGAGTATTATGAACATATGTATATAATCCCTGCAACAGACATTGGTTCAATCGCAAAAACGCTCAAGGAAGTACTTGAACAATCATCCGATGAGTTATGGAAGAAAGGAAGGGATGCGGCACGTTTCATTAAGGATAATAAAATGGCAAAACACCAAGCAGAGCGAATTTTGAATTTCTTGGAATCATAGAAATCAATTAGTACTACTATATGCAGAAAAAGAATCTTTCAAAGTGTATTGAGCAAGTATTTGAAACAGAAAATGGCCAAAAGGCAGAGTGGTTCGGATACTATAATTATGATCCACTGGATGAAGGTGGTAAGAGATTATTGTGCCATCAATCAGTCAATGATGGCGTTGCAGTCGAGAAAGGCATGACTGTTACATGTGGCTATTATGATATTAACACAAAATATTGGCATGAAATAGGGGAATCTGATTCTTATAATTGGCAGCAAGGTGCTATGTTACAATGGCTTCCTGGAGAGGGTAATCAAAATAAAGTTATTTATAATTTATCAAAAAACAACCATTTGATTTCCCGTATTGTTGATGTAAATAGCGGAGAAATAAAAGATGTGCCATGTCCGATTTACGGACTATTGCCAGATGGCAAGCATTCAATTGCTTTGGATTTGGAACGTTCGTATTGGTGCAGGGCATATCACTATGAGTCGGTTGCCAATGAAGTTGTTAATTGTCCGATACCTGAAGGTGATGGCATTTTCTCAGTAAACCTTGATACCGGTGAGAAAACCAGAATCGTGTCTATTCAAGATGTTCTTTCTCTTGATGCAGAAGAGGATTTCCCAGAATTACAACACTGGTTTGAACATATCATGGTAAGCCCTAATGGGAAACGTTTTGTCTTTCTTCATAGATTTTCTCCCGTTGGAGATGTGTTTCACTATGAAACAAGAATGATTCTGGCAAGTATAGATGGAAAGAATTTACAGGTGATACCCGGATGGAAGGACAATAGCTGGTCGCATTTCGGTTGGAACGGGGATGATGAGTTTGCAATATACACCGTCAAGATTGCATCTGCTCAAAAAACCTTGACTAAAGCGATAAAAGAGTCAAATGAGAAAATGTTTTCATTGGGAACAATTAGGAAAAACGTACTTTCTTATTTAAAGAAGCACATTCCCAAAAGACTTAAATATTCGCTTAAGGGACAAAGAAGCGGTTATCAGTATTACAGATACAATTCGATGAATAGTGAATTTGAACTTGTTGACTGGTTATCTGGTGAGTTGCTTGATATTGATGGACACCCATCTTTTACCAAGGACGGACGTTATATGATTACCGATTCTTATCCTGATTTAAAAGGCTTCAGAAGATTAGTCGCGCTTGATTTACAAACGAAGAAACGCGTGTTACTTGCAAAGATGTATGCAGGGTTGAATCATACACCTGCACGTTGTGACTTGCATCCAAAATTGAGCCGTGACAATCAGTATGTTACAATAGACACGGCATACACGGGTAAACATAGGATGATTGTGCTCCGCCTTAAATGGGATGAAATAAAGAAAGTATTATCATAAAAGATATACGAAAATGAGAATAACAATCGTATGCTTGGCTTTTAGCCATGAATATTTTTCCAGACGTTGGCAACTTTTTGCCAAGGCCTATCCTGATATGGATATTACATTATTGGCGCCATTTCAACATTCTTTTTATCAGAAAAAAAACTATTCTTACGGTAAGACATTGGATGCATCTGGGCATCAAGTCGATAATGAAAATTTTCATGTTCGCTTATTTGAAAAAAAGCAGAGAGGGTTTATATGGTGGTCAAAAGATTTTAAGGCGTTGTTAAAAGAGTCGAAACCGGATTTAATATACCATATTGGGCTACATACACAATACTCACTTTATCAACTTCTGAAACTTAGGAAGAAGTATTATCCCAAGACAAAAGTTATGGCTTTCAGTATGCGCGGGCCCAACCATGATATTGGTTTTCTTCACACCCTAAACAAAAAGCATTGGACGATAAAAGGCGCAATAAAGGAACTGTATACTCGGATTGCCGTATCGTATTTCAACAGGAGAGTTGATGCTTTTTTGTGTCATTATCCTGATGCTTTTGACTCTTTTATTAGAGATGGATATAAGGGACCTATTTATATGCAGACTCAAGTTGGCGTTAATGGTGAGTGGTTCCATCAAGACAGGGAAATGAGAGAACAAGTTAGAACTGAACTTGGTTTAGGAGATTCTTATGTCTTTGCTTCAGCTGCTCGCTTTACCAGAGATAAGGGACTTGATGATGTTATAAAAGCTCTACCTCAGGATAAGGACTGCAAGTATATGTTGATGGGCGCAGGTAATGATGAAGAAACTCAATACATTAAAGAATTAATAAAAGAGAGAGGGCTTCAAGATAAAGTGGTGCTAACGGGCTTTATAAATTGGTTAGATATGCCAAAATACTGGAATGCTGCTGATTGTTGTGTGCATGTGCCTAAAACAACGGATGCATGGGTGGAAACCTTCTCATTAACGGTTGTTCAAGCAATGATTACAGGGTTACCCCTTATTGTGGATGATTCTGGGTCTGTTCCATATCAGGCTGGCCCTGATGCCATTCAAATTCATGAAGGTGATATTGAGGCTTTATCATTTGAAATGAAGAAATTAGTAGATAATCCTGAACAAGGCAAAATAATTGGAGAGAAATTAAAAGAAAGAGCACAAAAATGCTTTGAGGTCAAACACTTGAATGCATGCATTCACGACATCTTCGTTGATGTCTTTAATGGAGTGTATGACAAAACTAAGATAGACATGGCCTCATACCTTGTTGATTAATATCGAATTGATGAATAAAACAATTCTTCAAATAAACCTTTCAGCTAATGTGGGATCCCATGGCCGCATCGCCGAAGAAATAGGCAAGGCGGTTATGGAGCAAGGCTGGCGTTCCGTCATCGCCTATGGTCGCTCCGCTAATCCTTCAAAAAATGAACTAGTCCGCATTGGCTCTACCTTTGACGTATACGAACACCTTATAGAAACAAGGTTGTTTGATAATCACGGATTGGCTTCCAGATGCGCCACAAAAAGGTTTATTGAAAAAACGAAGGTATTAAAGCCTGACATCATTCACTTGCATAACATTCACGGCTATTACCTTAATTATCGCATTATTTTTGAGTATCTCAACAAACTTGATATCCCCATCGTTTGGACTCTCCATGACTGTTGGTCTTTCACCGGTCACTGCGGCCAATACTTGATGGTAGATTGTCGCAAATGGGAAATCGGATGCAACAATTGCCCACAACATAAGGAAGAATACCCATCATCTTACATTGATAGAAGCGGTAGGAACTATGAACTGAAGAAATCACTATTCTCTGCAAACAAACATTTACATATTGTTCCCGTTTCGGAATGGATGGCTGACAATGTGCGACATTCATTCTTCAAGAACGCTGATGTCAGGGTGATACACAACGGGATAGACATCCAAACATTCAAACCGCGGACAGATAGGAAAAAGAACACGAAAACACGTATCCTTGGCGTTTCTAACGTTTGGACAGCATACAAAGGGTTGAAGGATTTCTATAAGTTGAGAGATATGTTGAGCGAGGATGATTTTGATATTACTCTTGTAGGACTGACAAAGGCTCAAATACTTGAGCTTCCGCACGGTATCATTGGCGTGGAAAGAACTCAATCTGTAAGTGAGTTGGCAGATATATATGCCAATAGCGACTTTTTTGTTAATCCAACATATTGCGATACATTCCCTACCGTAAACATCGAAGCCCTTGCCTGTGGAACACCTGTAATTACTTACAATGTTGGCGGTAGCCCTGAAGCAGTTGATAAAGCTACAGGTTGGGTCGTACCCAAAGGCGATGTGGAGGCTATAGCTGCTATAGTTAAGCGTGAAAGTATTAAAGATGAAAGTGAGATAGAAGTACAAAGGAAAGCCTGCAGAGAACGTTCGGTATCTGAGTATAATAAAGAAGACAGATACAAAGACTATATCACATTATACAAAGAGTTGTTGCATGAATAAAGTAGTGCTCATAAATCAGTCTACTAGACACTTGATGATAGACATCGCCAACGCATACGCAGAGAAGTATGACGAGGTGGTGCTATTTGAGGGTGTGGTTGAAGAATATGAACGCCCTTTGGACAAGAAAGTAAAGCGAGTTAAGATAATGACCTATGACCGTTCATCAGGAGCAAAACGTATGTTCACATGGGGCGTGGCTTCACTCCAAATCCTTTTCAAACTGATGTGTGGTTACAAAGGTTATGAAGTGGTTTATTTTACCAACCCGCCCATGTCGTATTTCGCACAGTTATTTGTCAGAAAGCGTTTCTCCGTTGTAGTGTATGACATTTATCCTGATGCGCTTCGTAATATTGGCATGAAAGAGGATAGCTGGATTTATAAGCAATGGGCTAAAATTAACCGTAAACTTTATGCCAAAGCTGAATGGATATACACTTTGAGTGAAGGTATGGCAACCGTGCTGAGCAAGTATGTGGACAGAAGTAAGATCAAGATAGTTCCCAACTGGTCGTTCACAGAGAGGTTCGCCCCGATACCAAAAAAGGAGAATCCGTTCGCCGCTGAGCATCATTTGCAGGACAAGTTTGTTGTGATGTATTCGGGCAATATGGGCTATACGCATAGTGTGGATGTGTTGCTGGATGCCGCTGAAGAGACAAGGGCCGATGACAGTATCCACTACCTGATGATAGGGCAGGGTAAGAAGAAACCCGAACTTGAAGATCGGGTGAAACGAAATGGACTGAAGAATGTGACAATTCTGGATTTACAACCCTTTGACGTTGTGCCCTTCTCGTTTGCTACAGCAGACTTGGCTATGATTACGTTGAATGCAGAATCGGGAGCCGTGAGCGTTCCGGGTAAGACCTATGATTTGCTATCTGTGGGCGCACCGCTGCTTTGCATTTGTCCTGAGACCTCAGAGATGGTAGCATTGACGCAGAAATATGAGAATGGTAAATGTTTCCGTGCAGAGGATGTGAAGGGAATCGTGGCATACATAAAAGAAGTAGCAGGTGACCGGAATCTGCAACAAACCCTGTCGAAGAACTCACTTACTGCCTCGAAAGATTTTACAAGAGCCAATGCTTATAAGTTTATGAAGGAGAGCTGAAACGATGTATAAGAATTTCTTCAAAAGAGTATTTGACTTCGTTATCTCGCTGATAGCAATCATATGCATAAGCCCGATACTGCTTGTAGTGACCATTTGGCTGCACTTTGCTAACAAAGGTGCTGGCGCCTTCTTTACGCAAGAACGTCCAGGTAAGGATAATAAGATATTCAAGGTTATTAAGTTCAAGACAATGACCGATGAAAGAGATAAGAATGGGGAATTATTGCCGGATGAAGTGCGATTGACCAAGGTGGGTAAATTTGTACGCTCAACGTCCATAGATGAACTGCCTCAGCTTTTAAATGTGTTGAAAGGTGATATGTCTTTGATTGGCCCTCGACCTTTGCGTGTAGAGTACCTTCCTCTGTATTCAAAAGAGCAGGCTCGCAGGCAAGAGGTTAGGCCCGGTATTAGCGGTTGGGCGCAATGTCATGGACGCAATGCTATCAGCTGGACGGAGAAATTCAAACTGGACGTGTGGTATGTGGATCACTGCACACTATGGACAGATATTAAAGTTGTTTTTATCACTATAAAGAAAGTGTTGTTCCGAGACGATATCAGTGCGGAAGGCTCAGCTACCATGCCTTTCTTCGATGGTACTAACTAAATGTAAAACGATGAAACATAATATACTCATCACCTCTGCCGGACAGAGGGTGGCTCTTGTACGTGGCTTTCAGGAAACGTTAAGGCGTTTCTTCCCCGAGGCCAAGGTCTATACAACGGATATGAATCCGACACTTGCTCCGGCTGCTTACGTTTCTGACTCGTGCTTTAAAGTGCCAAGATGCACTGCGGAAAACTATGTGGATTCGTTGTTGAAGCTTTGCGGTGAAAACAATATCGGGATGATTGTCCCTACCATTGATACCGAGTTGGCTATCTTGGCAGCGAATAAAGGTGCTTTCACGAAACAGGGGGTCTTTGTATCGGTGTCGGACTATGACTTGATTATGATGTGTCGAGACAAGCGCAACACGGGAGATTATTTTGAGAGTCATGGTATTCGCGTGCCTAAGCCCATTGACAAGAACCATCCGACATTCCCTATGTTTGCCAAACCCTACGATGGCTCCCTTAGTACCAACCTCCATTATATCAAAACGCCAGAGGACTTGACTACGGAAATTCTTGAAGACCCCAAGTTGATTTTTATGGAGTACATTGATAAAGAGGTTTACAAAGAATATACTGTGGATATGTACTATGGCAAAGATCATAAGGTGAAGTGCATCGTGCCTCGTGAGCGCATCAAGATTAGAGCGGGTGAGATTAACAAAGGATTGACAGAGAAAGAGCCGTTGACAAAGTATCTGTTTGACCGGCTTGAAACGATTGACGGATGTGTGGGTTGTATCTGTATACAGTTGTTTTTGAATCAAGAGAATGGTGATGTTGTGGGCATTGAGATTAATCCTCGCTTTGGCGGTGGTTACCCTCAGACCTATGCGGCAGGTGGCAATTATCCGGAACTGCTGATACGTGAGTATTTCCTGGGTGAGTCAGTGGAATACTTCGATGATTGGAAAGACCATCTGCTGATGCTGCGTTATGATGATGCAGTGTATGTATAACTAAGTAAAATGATAACGATACAATAAAGTATGCTTATATCATTCAGTGGACTAGACTGTGCAGGGAAATCGACCCAAATCACTTTGTTGAAAGAGTATCTCCAGGACAGGGGTTATGCAGTTTCTGAGGTTTGGAGTAGGGGCGGTTATACTCCTGGTATTGAGGCAATGAAGAATCTGATGCGCGGTGGCCATAGTAAAGCTCCGGAGGAACAGAGCGCAGAGGAACGCCAGGCAAAGGTGGAAGCAGAACCGCGTGGCGGTAAGTTGTTGCTTTGGTTATCGATACTGGACTTGGTGTTCTATTGGGGCATATGTTTCAGACATAAAAGCCAAGGAAAGAAGGTCCTTTTTTGTGATCGCTATTATTGGGATACTTATATAGACTTTTCCATCAAGTATCCAAAAGTGAGTTTTGACAGATGGCTGGTATGGAAACTGATGACGGCTTTCTATCGCAAGCCCGATGTGTCGCTTGTGCTTACCGTTACGCCGGAGGAATCCATGCGACGTTCAGACTTGAAGTTTGAACCATTCCCGGAGCCAAAAGAAAAGCGCGTGGCTCGTTTGAATCGTTACGTAGAAGAAATCAAGAACGGTCGCTGGCAATATGAGATTGACTGTATGCGCCAGATAGAACCCATTCAGAAAGAAATAAGGAGAATAGTGGATGAAAATCTCTGAGATGCTTGCAAGGGAGGATTTTTACACTATTCTTCCCAAGACACTGAACAAATATGCAGACTTTTTAGGCATATCGCCGGAGAGTGTGACTTTGGCGGATAAAGGCAGCAAAGCAGATTTATATGTGAATGAGAAACTTAATGCCGTTATTTTTGATGAGCCGTCACAGAATGTGCGGCATTATTTAAGAACAGAGTATGCCGTGAGTGGTAGTCTCGTTCGCAGGTTGATGGTGAATGCCTACCTTGCGGCTGGTTTGACGATGGTAAGGCTATTGTCACAGCGTGGTCTTGTGCTGAATACGACGTTGCCGCTGAATGATGTATTAATTTACCCTTGTAACAAAAAGATACGCCTTTTTGATTTCGCATCTGGCACGGTACATACCGTACTGAAAGAAGGTTTCCCTGATATCTACATCAAACGTGAAATTGCTTTCCGTAAGGAGAGAGATGCTTTTTTTGTCCCTAAAATAATACGGGCCGGGGATGGCTGTTATTCTGAAAGAATTATCCATAATGGTCGTCCGTTGGCAAGAATACAGGATGTGGCCTTTGTAGAAGAGAAGAAGAAAGAGAGTTTGGCTTTGTTGCGGAGTTTGATGGCCAAGGAAGAGCGTATCGGGGCCAAGGCATATATGGAACAACTTAGAGCGCGTTGCCTTACTATGCTTACGGGTAAGGATATATTTCAAAATAGGGAAACAGTATCTGCTATATTTGATAAGTTACAGGCTGGAATTGAAGAATGCAAGATTGGCTTGGTAATCAGTCACGGAGACTTCCAGCCTGGCAATATATGGATTGATGCAGAGGGTAAGGTGGTGATAATTGACTGGGAAACTGTAAAACTGCGCAGTCCATATTACGATTATGCTGCACTTTATTGCCAGTTGCGTAATCACGGTGGCTTGCAGAATCTATGCGACCGTGTGCGCTCTAACCAACACCTCTCGACAATAAAAAACGTTTCAGTTGAAACGATTCTGCGTATCATACTGGCAGAAGAATTGGAATATCAGACGGAGGAGTTGCTGAGTTTCCCGGACGTGATGGGAATTGAATTCTATAATAAAAATATCAATGAATTAATTGAAATTGAAATATGATAGAACAAGTATTCGGTAATCCTGACTTCAAGCTGATGTCGTTTGTCATTCGTGAAAAGAACACGGTTGAAGAGTTGGAATATATCAAGAGAGAAACGGAACGCTTGTATTCAGATGCATTCTATACTGTGGTGAAGGAGCATGAACTGGTAAGCACCGTATTCTCCAAACTGAAAAAAAAGACCGGTATAGAACTGGGTGAGCCTTGGAAAAGCGAGACCGAAGATACCCGTAGACGGCTTTCATTCTTGTTTGGTCAGGTAGAGAAGATTGGTGAGGATATGGCAGCTCACAATATCCCGCTGATTTTGCTGAAGAACGGAGGTATAGCAATTGACATCATGGATGATTTGGCAGAGTGCCCGATGGGGGATATTGATATGCTCTGTCGCAAGTCGGATTTCATGGAGGCGCACAAGATTATTCTGGATCATGGCTTCCAGTTTAAGTTCCGCAGTATTTATGAGTTTGAAAACTTGGAAGAGGCGTTTGCAGATGGTAGTACGGAGTACAGCATCAAGGACGGTAATGAACTGGCCTGGGTGGAACTGGCATGGAGACCGGTAGCGGGTCGTTGGATAAGGAAAGACAAAGAACCGGATGCGGATCAGTTGGTGGCTGATTCGCATGTGGCTGTCCGTTCCTGTTGCCGAGTGCTTTCTAATGAGGACAATTTGTTGCAGGTCTCTATCCATACGGCCAAGCACTCCTATGTCCGTGCGCCAGGTTATAGGCTGCATTTGGATGTGGACAGGATTGTCTCTAACAAAGAAATAGATTGGGACAAATTTGTTGAGAAGGTAAATCAGGTTGGTTCGTGTACGGCCGTTTATTTCTCTTTGTTTTTTGCCAAAGAAATACTGGGCACCAAGATTCCGGATGAAGTGTTGGAATGCCTGAAACCAAGTGAATGCAAGAGAAAACGCATCATGAAGATGCTATTAAAGGCCGACTTGATGCACCCGCATGGTAACAAGTTTTCAAAATTGGGCTTTCTGCGATTCCAGACTTCGTTGTATGACTCTTTTGGTGATTTTCTTGCCGTACTGTTTCCTCCCAAGGCACAGTTGAAAGCCAAATATGGCTACAAGAATGTCTTGGCCGTGCCGTATTATTGGATGCTGTATGTATTGGATATGGTAGGCATCAGGAAATCAAAATAAAAATGGAAGATTACGTAATATGTTTTGACCTTGACGATACTCTTTATAAGGAGATAGACTATCTGAAATCTGCTTATAAAGAGATAGCTGAATCAGTGGGGCATCCTGAGGCGGCAGGTCAGATGTTAGACTGGTATCAGGCTGGGGAGAATTCTTTCAAGAAACTGATAGAAACTTACGGTTTGACAGTGGGCATTGCTGACTTATTGAAAAAATATAGGGAGCATTACCCTAACATACATCTGGGCGAAGGTGTCAAGGAGTTCCTTACTGGTCTGAAAGAAAACGGTGCGAAACTGGGTCTTATTTCGGATGGCAGAAGTTTGACGCAGCGGAACAAGATAACGGCTTTGGGGCTGGAAGGATTCTTTGATATTGAGATTATTTCCGAAGAGTTTGGTTCAGAGAAACCATGTCTGAAGAACTACCAGATTGTGATGGAGAAGTTCCCTGAGCGGAAAGTGTTTATTTATGTTGGTGATAATACTACAAAGGATTTTGTCGCACCCAATCAATTGGGATGGAGAACGGTGCTTTTGGCTCAGGACAAAAGTAACATACACAGACAAAATCTGTCTTTAGCGAAAGAATATATGCCACAACGAGTGGTGAAATCAATAAGAGAAATAATTATCTAGAAATATGGCGAATCGAATTTATTTATGTTTGGCTCACATGAGCGAGGCTGGCCTTGAACAGAAGTATATTAAAGAGGCGTTTGATACTAATTGGGTCGTGCCTCTCGGCCCGAATGTTAACGGTTTTGAGAAGGATTTGGAAGAGTTCTGTGGGCAGAACAAGCGGGTTGTTGCCCTCTCTGCAGGCACTGCAGCCGTTCATCTGGCTCTTATTGCCTGTGGCGTAAAACCGGGGGATGAGGTGTGCGTTCAATCCTTCACTTTCTGCGCGTCTTCGCATCCGATAACCTATCTCGGCGCTACGCCGGTGTTCATCGATTCCGAGAAGGATACTTGGAACATGGATCCCGAGTTGTTGGAGGAAGCAATTAAGGACAGGATTGCCAAGACTGGGAAGAAACCCAAAGCCATTGTGCCTGTGGCTCTGTATGGCATGCCGTACAAGATTGACCAGATTATGAAAATAGCTGATCGTTATGATATCCCTGTCATTGAAGATGCTGCCGAAGGCTTTGGCTCCAAGTATAAAGGTCAGGTGCTGGGCACGTTCGGCAGGTATGGGGTACTGTCATTCAATGGCAATAAGATGATCACTACATCGGGCGGAGGTGCGCTCATTACAAACAATGAGGACGAGTGGCGTGAAATAATGATGTATGCCACGCAGTACCGCGAGAGTTATCCGTATTATCAGCATGAGAAGATAGGGTATAATTATCGTATGAGTAATATCTGTGCGGGTATTGGCCGTGGCCAGATGACCATCGTTAATGACCATCTGGCACACCATAAACACGTTCAAAAGATGTATGAAGATTTGTTGGCCGATGTGCCGGGAATCAAAGTTCATTCTCAACCTTTGACTGGTGAATATGACTCCAACTACTGGCTTTGCACCATCACCATTGATGAGAACGTGAAGATAAAAGGTCAGGAGAATGCCTATAAAACCATTGTGAAGGGTGCCGTCGGAGGTGCTGCTGGCGTGATTCATATTGCATCGTCGGCAACGACAGATTGTCAGCCGAATGATAATGTGGAGGCTCTGCGTGTTTGGATGGATGCTGCTGGGATTGAAGCCCGCCCAGTGTGGAAACCGATGCACAGACAGCCTTGCTATGCTTCTGCTCCGGCTTATGTGAACGGAGTTTCAGAGGCTATCTTCAAGGTAGGAATGTGTCTGCCGGCGGGACCGTATGTGAGTGATGAGGATGTCAGGTATATTGTGGAAACGATAAAGGGGGCATTGGAAGGGTAAATATCCTTCGTCGTGGTTTTCGCTGATTATCGATAGGACGGCAGGTATCTTAAAAGGAATGGTTATAACTCAGGCATTATTGGATGAGTTAAGCGCCCGGGCGAAGGAATCTCCACGCTTACGGGTCGCGTTAGATTTGCGGAACTCTCCGGAGGACGGTAGTCAGCGGATGCTGAATGCTCTGGAGCCAGGTACGGTGCTGCCGGTGCATCGGCATCATGCAAGTTCCGAGACAGTTGTAATCCTGAGGGGAAGAATCCGCTGGGTTTTTTACGATGACAATGGTGTTGAGACGGAACGTGTGACGTTGGATGCCAATGGGGATTTGCGGATGCTCAATGTAGAAAGAGATCGCTGGCATTCGGTGGTTTGTCTGGAGGAAGGCTCGGTGCTGTACGAAAGTAAGAATGGCGCGTATCAGCCGCTGCAGCCAGATGAATTAATGGAGAAGTAGTTTTTTAAGGAAAGGAGACAAATACGATATGGAAGCATCTGCAAATGGTTCTTTAGTAACAATCAACATTGATGGCAAGCCATTGGAAAAGCTCGTCGAAGTTGTTAGTGACGGCATAGGTACTTTGTATCGTCCTCGAAAGATAAGAAAAGAAGCTGATGCACAGGCCTATGCAATTAAGGTGTTGGAAAAGGCAAAGGCAGAGGCTGGGTCGGAAACAATGCTTATTGAGGCGGAAACGGCTGAACGCATTGGTCAGCGTCTTGTTGCAAAAGAGTTTAAACGTCAAGAAAACATAGATACAGTTTTTGAAATGGCCGCAAATGAACTGGCAGGTTCGGATGTGTCGGATAAACCTGTGGATGAAGACTGGGCTTCTCTTTTTTTTGATATAGTACAAGATGTGTCAAAAGACGATATGAAGGCAATATGGGCTAAAATATTGGCAAAGGAAATTCAAAGACCTTCATCATATTCAATTCGGACTTTAGAGGTACTCAAAAACCTTTCTTTCGAAGAAGCAAATCTATTTAATTAACTGTCGGATTTCGTTCTTAAACAAGGTGAGAGTTTTGTTTATAACGATGAAAAGTATTTAAGTGATGAGGGTTTGGGCTACATGGAATTATCTCTCCTAAGAGAGGCGGGCTTGCTAAAAACGTGTGAGATGGTTACTAGAACGTACCCAGGAACAAAATCCGGAACCATTACAGCCCAGTTGCTTTACGGTAGTAAATGTATCATGATAACCATACCGCTTGAAAGTAAGGATTTAGTATTACCTGTATTTTTTCTTAGTCAAGCTGGTTGTGAACTATATGATTTGTTAGAACCTCATTTTAGAGAAGATTATATAAGGAGATTGTCTTCTAAAATAAAAAAAACTAATCCTAAAGTAACGGTGGAATATGGAAAGGTAGTTGAGGTTCAAGGAACTCGTTTTAAGTATGAGTTGCCGCTAATCTCAATTTAATAGAAACCTGAGCATAAAAATCTCTAACGGGTTCAGCAAGATGACGCAAGATGAAAGATGGATTGTAAGATACAATGAGGTGAGGAGTTTCATTGAGACAAATCATCGAAATCCGTCGAAATACTATCCTGATGAGAAATTGATGGTGCATTTCCTCAAGAGGGGAAGAAAACTTATGAATGCAGGGGAAATACCTGATGAAAGAATCAATCCATTCAAATCGCTATTAGAGTTGTGCGAACAAAATAAGCACGTTAATCAGTGGAAATAGACTATGAACGCCACAATCAAAACATATCCATCCGGCTCTGGCGATTGCATCTTCTTTCAATTGGAGGAGGACGCTAAGAGGTATGCCATTATGATAGATTGTGGAAAATACACACCTGAGATTAAGGCTCACGTAGAAAATGATCTTGAAAAGCATATAAATCTACTTATAGCAACACATATTGACAATGACCACATAGATGGTTTGGTGGAAATGTTTGAACAAACACCAGATGTCCATATTGATAGAATTTTCTACAATTGCAACCAAAACTGGAACGGCTCATCCCAATCATCAGAGATAATAAACCAAGATATAACGGCACTTCGCAGATTATTACCCTCAAGAGCTGTGAAAGATAGCGGAAAAATCAAAGCCGACAAGGCCGTCACGTTAGCAGAAAAGATAGCAGAAAAAGATGAATGGTGGCAAGCCTGGGATAAAGAATACATTACAACTGAAACCGAACCTATCATCTTGGACGAGAATAAAGACAGATATGGAAAGCTTACAATACTATCACCAAGTCCCGATGATATCAAAAAACTCAATTTAAAATTTAAGGTTGAGTACTCAAGACTAACCAAACATATACTTGAGAATGGCGGTAGCGTAGAAGGTAAGGAAAAACTCTACGAACTTGTAGAAAGAGTTGCGACTATGAAACGAGAGAACTATGAACCCTATGAGGCTCATAAAACAGGCGCCATCTCGAATTTAATTGAGGAAACACTTTTAAAAGAAGCCTATGATTTTAGACCAGAAGGTGTTACGGACGAGAACGGTGCCTCGATAGCTCTAATGTGGGAATATGGCGATAAGAAAGTACTCTTCATGGGCGACGCAGAACCAAAATACGTAGCTACAAGAATAAATGATGTTTATGGTGACAAGCAACTGTTTTTAGAATCCATAAAGGTGTCGCATCATGGGAGTAAGCATAGTACAAGCCACGACCTTATGATGCGGGTGGATAGTGACCATTACTTCTTTACTGGAGGAAACCTGAAAGACAAACCCTCGCTCGAAGCAATCATGAAGATTGTTAAACGAGCAAATAATAGGGTAAGAATACTTCATTTTAATAATACAGATAACAATTACGTGAAAGCCCTGTCTTCGGAACAAGGCAAAACATATTGCGAAAAATACTGCTTTGTAGTTGACGATACCAATGAGCATCAGTTTGAATATTAACAAATATGGCGGCAAGTCCGTTTTGCCAATAACCTGTGGCAGTAGTCGTGGAACAGCCTTTTACATAGGGAATGGCCGTTTTATGACTGCTTGGCATGTTGTGGCGGAGGCAGAGTCGTTACAAGAGCCAATCAAGCTGATATATGAAGAGAATACCATCTATTGCCAGCTAGAAAAGCTTGGGGATATGGATGCCGCTATATTGATAAGTTCGGGCAATCATCCAGACATAGTCCCTATTGAGCTATTGAAAACGGACTTTCGGGACGATGATTTGGAAATCATAGGATACCCCCAGGAACTAGGCAATGGAATAGATTACTTTGGTGTACGTGTAAAGAACTTAAAAGAATTAAGTGACCGTACTAGAGGTTTTGATGTGATGGTAATGCGAACGGATTCTTTTGGTTTTCATTCCTATTCGGGCTTTTCCGGTTCTCCTGTACTTAATAAGAAAGGTGTAGCAGTAGGGGTCGTGACTGATCAGATGTACAATACGTTGGGATACACATCTATTTCATCTATATCAGATTATCTTTCACAAAAGCACATAGGTTTTCTAGATTGTGCTGACAGATATGATATGCGTCCTTTTGGAATAGGGAGGTGTGAGGAACTTGCAGATGAGTCCTGCTTAAAGATGAAAAGCCGCTTCACGAAAGAAAACCATATTGAAGATGTCGAACTAGAAACAAGGTTGCAAATCTTTTGCGGCTATGAAGTTGACAGGTGGGAAAAACAATATAGGGAAAAGCTTAACCAATGGTATAATTATGTGAGCGTTTCGCTCCGGACTGCCGTTGATAAGCTTACTCATTTGAAAGCCAGTATGACAGGTGGCGGTTTGAACTGGGAGACGGCTCGTGATTTGGAATTCCTTCTAAATAAGCGAGAAGATGATAAGTCGGATAATTATTTTGTGACCGGCAATTACAGGAATAAGTTGATAGAGATTTCAGACCTGATGGGGCAGTCTCAGGATGCAAAGAATCTATCTGCGCAGCGCTTTATGTATGTTTATGGTGATGCCGGAAACGGTAAAACACAACATATGTGCTACTTCACTCAGCATATCAGCAAGTTCCGAAATGTATATCTACTATTCGGAACAGAGTTTGAGTCTAGTAAATCACCAGGGCTTACCATACGAGAAACGCTAGGTTGGTCTGGAGAGAATGTCTTCCAAGAACTCAATGACGAGATGGCACGGAGAGGGCGGTATGCTACCTTTATAATAGATGCACTGAATGAGGGGGAAGGTACGTTTATGTGGCATACGCAGTTACCTGCATTGAAAGCAGAAATGGAGAAATATCCACGACTCAAATTATTGGTGACTGTCCGGACAATGGAATCCGGCGATCAATTAAATGAACAATTCCATAAAGGCTGGGAAAAGATAGAAATCAAAGGCTTTGCTGATTTGCATAAAGCAATTGTCCGTTATTTCGAGGATGCTACCATTTATGAGGAAGCGGATAACTTCCTTTTCGTGAAGGAATTCCAGCGGCCTTTATTTTTGAAGATGTTTTGTCAGGTATATCATAGGTTACCGGAAGAATTACGAATAGACCCTGACATACTGCTGCTGTATTTTCTTTACTTCCAGAGTAGAAACAAAGAAGTATCTTATTTGGCTGATGAGGATCCAGAACAGATGGTTACTCCAAAGGTGATGAAAAAGATAGGAGAGCTATCGTGGAAGAAAAGTAAGTGTTGCGATGTGTCGAGAGGGGAGGCTATAATAGAGGCCAACAAGCTGTGCCCGAATCGGTTGTGGTCGAAAAACCTTTATCATGCCCTGGTGAAAGCAAACCTCGTGATGGAGTACCGGATTCAATCAGGTATGAAAACTTCTTTTCAGTATGACAGTATGGGTGATTACACAAGAGCCTGGTGCTTGTTGACCGAGGAGAAGAATGAAGAAAAATTACTGGATATTGTAGTTGATCTTGCAACAAGCATGAATGAACCGACAATAGACCATCAAGAACGAACCCATATTAGTCATACTATAAAGGCTTTTTTATCTGTTTGGAACCCGAATGAAACTATTTGGAAGCGTGATGAATTTTCTGATGGTATTTTGACGCAATTGTTGTTAGAAAGTTTGGAACTTAGAAATTTAAAATCTAGCAATTCAACATTGCCTCAGGATATAGTGGCAGATATTGTCCTGAAGAAAGATGACTTTATTAATCCTACTTATCTTCTCAATAATTTCACGTTGTACAGAGATTATTTAATGGAACCTGTGCATGAGAAGTTAATGGAGATGGGATTGGTGGAACGAGATGAGAGGTGGTCTATCTCAGTTAATAGAATGTATGATGACTATTCTTACTTCTACAAGATAAGGCAATCTCTTGAACCAAATGAGGCTAATGCTCGTGCTTACATACGAATTCTTTGCTGGTTGATGTCTGCTTCACACCCTCAACTGCGCAATTATGTCAGAAGAATTGTTCAAAGATGGTTGAGCGACTTCAGTCAGCTGTGTAAGGAATTAATTGAAAAATTCTATTTATGTAGCGATCCATACATTCTTAGGGGCGTTTACTCGGCCATATATGGCGTGCTGTTGGTAAAGAGAGACAAGATATTGGCGCATGAGGTGGCGGCAACAGTATTCAATTGTTTATATGACAAACAAAAACAAGTGCCTTCTGATATAGAAGTGAGAAGCTGGACACTGAAAATATTGGAACTGAACTGTCAGTATAACCCGGAAGATGTATTTTGGAAAGATGCTACGCCACCATACCAGAGAACTGATAACCTTATGGATATACCTGATGGTGAAGATTTTGACGAAAGTGCTTATTTTGGAGAAGGAGAGGGCGCACAAAAAATGCACCATTCTCTATTTGATTGGGATTTCAACAGATACATAATAGGTACGAACTCGTTAAACGAATCACGCACTTATTTCAAAGACGGGGAAGCCATCAAATTGGATGATATTACCAAGGCAATTGCGTATAGAATTAAGCATGTATATGGTTACTCTAAGACACTTTCTGATTATGATGAAAATGTGAAATGGGATGATAGGGTTTCCCGTCAGATAGAACGTATAGGAAAAAAGTATCAATGGATTGCATACGGTGAAGTTAGAGCTTATTTAAGCGACACATGCCAGATGAAGAAAGACCGTTGGAACGATAATCCGCCCGAAGAGATACCTTATCCATGGTACGATAGTGATACTGTGACCTTTGAGCCTACCTTGACATTAGACGGGAACAGATCTTATCTTGATCAAGAATTGTTTGATGAGGTTCAAGGTGAAGGCCTGATGGTAGAGGATGCGCATGAATGGCTTGAAAGCCGAACATTGGTTCCCAGTCCTTGTGTTATTGTCAAAGACAAGGAAGGAGAAGAATGGGTAAACATCGTTGGCTATCAAAAGAAGAAGCAGGAAGAAAATGATGACAAGCGTGAATCGTTTGTTTTTATATGCCCCTGTTTGGTGAAAAAGAAAGAGGCTGACAAGTTTGAAAAATGGGCAAAGGATCAGTGTTTTTACGGTAGATGGATGCCAGAGGATAGTGGCCATTATGAGTTTTTCTGGAATGAATTCCCTTGGTCGGATAGTTACAAATCTTTGGATTTCGAGGAAGAAATGGATGTTTATTGTCATAGAACTACGGCTCCTTGCAAAGTGGCTTTACCTTATGCCTCTCAACTTCAAGAACACTATGAATGTATAGAAGATGCAGAAGAGTTTGAAGGAGTTGTGAATATGCCCAGTGCGGACATTTTTGAATTCTTCAATCTTCATACAGCGGAACGAGGTGTGACACGAGATGAAAATGGTAATGTAGTTGCCTTGTGCAGAAATCTACAGAACGATCCCCTTGATACTTTGGTGATGCGACGGGATTTGCTTAACCAATATTTGGCGGCGAAAGGATGGGTGCTATTCTATTGTATGTTGGCTGAAAAAAGGCTAACTCAGGAACCTCAACAGTTCTTTATGCAGCGACTGAGTTGTTGTATGAGGTATGTTCCAGTGGGAGATCCTGTCATTGTTCAACCTATGACGGATGAAAGAGATTTCCCCCAACCAGACCCCGAGGAAGATAGAGACTCCATTGAAGGAATAGATCCCGCAATGTGGTTGCGGATTAAGCAAGAAGGGAAGAGTGAGGCTCTGCTCAAACTGCTTAAGGATTATGACAAGATGATAGAGGATGAAGATATGGAGGATGAAAACGGGGATGGGGATAAAGATGAAGAATAACACAAGTGCGATGGACTTGGCAGGTGGTGCTGCCGCCCAGCGGCTGCACGACCTGCGCGGGGAGCGGAAGGCTCTGTTGGCGACAGCCAACTGTGCCTGAAGCGGGGGCGATAACTCCTTAATACTTGAATAATTGAACTAGTAAAACTAAATTTGTTGGATTAATAACAGAGAGCATGATATCACTAACAGCAGAACAGAAAACAATAGAGGGCATCTTTGGTGCACCTAACGAGACATACGTTATACCTATGTACCAAAGACCCTACTCCTGGGGCTTCGACCAGCTATACGAACTGTATAAAGACCTGATGAACGCCTACCTTGAGGACGAGTCCTATTTTCTGGGCAACATCATCATGGCCCGCAGCAAGTCGTACGGCGACGACGGCAAGAGCTCGGTGGTGGATGGTCAGCAACGCATCATCACCATCTGGTCGCTGATAAAAGTGCTATCACTCTACCTGCCCAACGTCAACACACTGCAAAACTCACTCTTTGTGGTGCCGTGGTCTGGCGATGCCAAACTGCCCAAGATCGAGTCCCGCATCTTTGAGAACTGCGACGACAAGGCCATTGAAGCCGTCATGGATTATACCAAAGAAACCTTGGAGAACCGCTATAAGGCAGTTGCAACGAGTGACGGCATCAACGAAGAAAAGTGTCTATCGAAAGTGGAGTTTTCCCTGCTGTACTTCTACCAGCAATTCATCGTGCTACAGAAAGAAGGTTTTGAGCTAAGCAAATTTGCACAGTTCCTGATGAAGAAAGTGACCATGCTGCCTATTGTGCAGTCAGCAGACGAACAGGAAGACGCTGAAAACAAAGCCCTGACCATCTTCGAGACCATCAACAACCGAGGCATGGACCTGGAAGATGCTGACATCTTCAAGGCACGCCTGTATGACAGCGCACACAAGGAAGAACAACGCAAGGAGTTCATCAGCATGTGGGTGGACTTCAAGACGGAATGCGCCGAGCTGAATCTAAAAGTGGATGATATTTTCAGATACTACTCGCACGTTATCCGTGGCCGTGAGCGCATCACCTCCAACGAGAAGCGACTGAGGGAATTCTTTACCAACGAGCCATTCTCACCGTTGAAAACCATCTCATACAAAGAGGTACTGGAGGACTTGAACAAAATACTGAGCGTGCTGAAATACATGAACAAGGAGCGTGGCGACAACAACGATGTTGGCATCTGGCTCCAGATTATCAATGCCTACACGAACCAGTATCCCACGTATGCCCTTGTGGTGTATCTGTATTACCACGACGTGGAACTGCCGGAAGAGAGGCAGAAGTTTGTGAACTTCCTCCAGTCGCTGGTGAGGTATTGCTTCTATATGGGTTCCACCACTTCCGTGAAGTTCAAGATATACGATTTCATTAAGATTATTGCCAACAAGGGCGAAATAGGTGCCAACTATGTGAATGCCATACCTGATGACTTCAAGCATCTGGGCAGATTGCAGAATGCTTACGCCTTGCTGGCCCATTACCTGGATTCTGGGGAAAGTATCCCCGTCAGGTTCTCGATTGACAAGATTGTGAACCTGCGCGACTGGGATTTGCTGGGTGACGACTGGAATGAGCATGCCCCTAGTTTTGGAGACATTTGTAACAGCATTGGCAACCTGCTAGTGCTTGACATACCGAAGCGATATAACTCGGTAATAGAAAAGTATGACTACTATAGTACATCGAAGAGCGAATATGTGAAGAGAGTCCTGGCTTCACCCACATTCAGCTATGAGGACTGGAGAACACGTAACCACCACCTGAAGCAGTTGCTGGCCGACTTCTTCACAAAACCCGAAGAGAATGATCAACAAGCTTAAACTGAAAAACTTCAAGGCATTCAGGGATGAGGCAAATCTGGATATTGACGGCAAGAATGTGCTGATATACGGCGAGAATGGATCCGGCAAGAGTTCGTTGTATCAAGCGTTGAAAATCATCTTCCACAAGGACAAGATTTTCGAGGCCCAGATAGACCCCACCGTAACTGACCCGATGGACAGGCAGAATGCTGAAAAAGATGTGCTGGGACAGTACAACTATCAGAAAACACCGCTGACAGACTTCACGCTGGAAATTGACGGGCAGGACTATACGGCATACTCCACGACGGGGCATGACGTGAGCATGATTTCACGGGAGGATATTCAGGCGGTTGACATTATAGATGTGGTGAAGGTGCTGAAACAAGGCATTGTGGGTATTGCTGACCCAGATGCGTTCGTGTCGAGCAAGAAAGAGACCATAGAATCGTTTATCAACATCTTCCTGAAAGACTACTTCTATGAGGATAACCTGACAGTAGAGTTAACCTATAGCAGGCCCAATTGGTTCTTGACTGTGAAGGATGCCAGCAGGGACAACAGGGGACGGTATGAACGGCTGACAGAATACTTCAACGAAGCCAAGATGCATATCATTAAACTGTTGCTGCTGATGACGGCGGCTTTGTATAATGGTGCGCTTGAGCGTGGTGAGCAACGTGTGTTGGTGCTGGATGATGTGATAAGCAGTATGGATGCAGCGAACAGGACACTGTTCATTGAGTTGTTGCATGACTTCTTCAAAGAGTATCAGTTGATAATCCTGACCCACAGCATTTCGTTTTTCAACTTGGCGGACTATGCATTCTCTACAGCCCATCGCCAGCGGGATGATTGGAAACGCTACCAGATTGTGGAGCATCCGGGTAATTCGGAGTTGGTTGAAAGGGATACACAGGATTTTGCCAAGACGATCAAGCGGGATTATCATCCCGGGCACAATGAAGGCGTGATAGGAAACAGGATTCGCAAACGTTTTGAGTTTCTGGCTGGTGAGGTAGCCAAGTTGATATGTACGGGCGGTATCTCGGAAAGTGGACAACTCTTAGGTGCCATCCTGGCTCCGAAGAAGCTCTACTATGAATTTGACAGGGCGAACAAAAAGCTAAACACCGTTTATGACATGGTGGACGAGTTGACCGCCATCATAGATGCAAATGGTGGATGTGCGCTGAAAACACAATTGGAAAGTGTGGTAGGAAGATATGTTTCCGGTCCTGAATTAGGCCAATTGAGAGACACTCTTTGCGAGATGATGGTTTATCAGAAGGTTACCATGCATCCGTTGTCGCACGCAACCGGAGCCATGCCGATTTCAACGAGAATTGAAGTTGACCGCTCCATCACCTTATTGACTATGCTGGAGGGGCAATTGGGAGCGTTGATAGGAAGAGACCTGTATTCAATTTAAGATGATGACAAAGGACGAGCTTACGGCCATAAACGTTTCTTTTTATCGGAATATGAAATCTGCGGATGCTAAGGCAGTGACCATTGGTCAGGTGCTGGATGCCATCCGCAGTACTTTTTATGAACCACAGGTGTCAACCATACGTCGACTGAAAACTGGGGGGAAAAAGGCAGAGGCCGATGAGGTGAAGGGCAATCTGCATGCCGTGACCTTTTGTGCAATTTTTAACGGTCGCAGACTCAGTGGTTTGTATCATACCTATAATTCGCTGATGGTTATAGATATTGACAAATTGGCGGAGGATGAGATGGAGAGGGTGAAAGACTGCCTGGAATCTTGTCGTTTCGTTGCGACATTCTGGAAATCACCATCGGGGGCGGGATGGAAAGGTCTTGTACCGCTGAGCTATATGCACACGGACAAAAAGACCGATGTGGTTGAAATGCATCACTGGGCTTTCAATAAGCTGGAAGAGACTTTCAAGACTGATTACGGCATTACGCTTGACACCAGCGGTAAAGACATAACAAGGCTATGTTTCATGAGCTGGTGCCCCGAGTTGCGTCTAAAGGATTCATTTGAAGAATATGTTGTTGATTTGGATGAGATGAAAACAGCAAAGAAGGCACGCAAAAGCAATGGCGAAAAGGTGCCGGTGCTGAAATCATCAGGTGAACCCATACTTTGGAATGTCGTCGATGGACAGAAACAAGGCGACCGGACGGGCTCATCATACGACCGTCGCACATTGGAGAGAATCTACAAGTATCTTTCCGCCAAAGGAATGAGTATAACCTCAACCTATGAAGATTGGGTTAAAGTGGCTTTTGCCATTGCCCATACCTTCCACTCAACATACGGTCGCAAGATGTTCATGAAGTTGTGTGAATTGGATGGAGCTTCTCACAACGAGGAGAGGAGCGAGCGACTGATATACGACGCTTATACTACCCCCGACAAAAGAAGTGATTTTTCATCAATAGTATATTTGGCAGCAAGGAAGGGTTTCATCAGATAGTTTGGAAGGACGCCTGCCACAAGGGAGGCGCCAGGTCTCGATGCCACCGAATGGAGTTATGACGACAGGCATATAATGAAGTCACCCCCAGTTCTCTGTATCAACGAAGTTCAATTTACACAAATAATCTGTTAATGGCCCTTCCTTTTCTTTCTCAATATATTACACGCGAGGCTGTGCTGAAGATGCTGGTATACTTCCGCTGCAAAGAAGCGGAAAAGATTCAGCGTGTTTTGGTGGTGGATGACCTTGCCGTGAAAAAGAAGGATGATGAAAAAGAAAAAGGGGAACTGCGGAACGAAGAGTTATATAAGTTGTTCCCGCCAAGGAGGAAATGGATTCATGTGGATTATGAGAACAGGAAGAATTTGTCGCAGATTGACAAGAACGAGAAAAATCTGCTCTTTACCGTATTGAGGGAAGCACAGAAAGATGGCGACCATCCTGAATGGTACAATATACTTGACGAAAGGATAAACAAGATTATCAGTGCAGCCCTGACTAGTCACGTCCTTTTTTCAAGACCTACAGTAGCCGTCATTGAAAAGAAGCGCAACGATAAAGACAAAACCATCGAGTGCAGACCTATCTGCATGTTCAAGACTTTGGATGAGAGAATCTATGCCTCGTTATACAACAGAGTGTTTACCCATTTGCTGGACGATTTGTTCTATGAAAAGTCATTTGCTTTCAGGGTTCCGCAAAAAGGCGACCCGCAGATGTTGCATTTGAAAGCGGTTAGGAACATAAAAGAGTTCAGACGAATGCTCACAGTAAACCTGTGGGTGGCCGAGTGTGACATGAAGAAATTCTACGATACACTGGACCACGACTTAATCAAGAAGCGTTTCAGCCAAATGTTGCACTGGAAAAAGCGCGACGGCGTTATTACACTGGAGGAATGGCGCATTTTGAAAAGAGTCATCTTCTCATACGTGAACTGCTTTAGTTTCTATCAGGATGTTTATAGGTATAACAAGAAACCTGGTCATCCTATTTGGAAGAACATTAGAAACAGCCGGGGATATACGAAGCACATCAAATGGATAGCAAGTGATATTGAAGCGAAAAGATTGGCGGGGGAGTGGCCATACAGAACTAAACACCATGATCAAAATGAGTTAGGCGTACCTCAGGGTGGGGCGCTGTCTGGCATTATTGCCAATGTGATGATGCACTTTACGGACATGAAGTTGCGAAAATATTGGAATGGCAATCATAATTTCTTATATGTGCGGTTTTGTGACGACATGATTATGATGGGTGTGGATAAGATACAAGTGGGAGAAGCCTTTAAACGATATTCTGAGTGCGTAGAGGCCAATCATCTGTTTATGCACACGCCTGTAACCTTCAAGGATAAGAGAATGAAAGATTTCTGGGATGGAAAGACCAGACCTCCCTACCAATGGGGTGCTCCTGCTAGAGAGGTGATGCCATGGATAACCTTTGTGGGATATGACGTGAACTGGCAAGGCGACACGCGCATCAGGAAGTCGTCGTTGGACAAGGAAATCAAGAAGCAATACGAAAAGGAGATAGAAATAGAACATTTGCTGAGTACGAAAAGCGGTAGGAATCCACAATGGTCGAGGGCTTATATCATGAACAGTCTTCACAAGCGGCTGATAGGTATGAGTGTGGGGCGTGTGCAAATATGGGACTACGAGAACCATGGTAATCATTACAGTTGGGCCCGAGCATTCACGGAGCTTACGGATAACCAGTGGGCAAGGTGGCAGCTGAGACTGCTTGACAGGCACAGGAACCGAATGATGAAGAGGCTGGGGAATTTTATGCTAGACTTGGACTATGGTGACATCAAGCCTTCGGACAAGAGAGAGCATACGGATGCACTGTTTTATTATGGTAAACCGTTCAGCTATTACGGTCAGGTTTTAAAAAAATGGTGACCGGTAGCTGAAAAAAAGAAAACTTGGATAAGATACAGGTGAAGGGCAGTCAGAGAGAGCTACCAAAAAAATGTTGAAAAATGAAAAAAAGTGATGCTTTGAGCTGAAATTTGGTAAAAGTTGGATAAGATACAAGTGAAGGGCAACGAAAAAAGAAATTTTTAACGTTAAATTCATTTTGTATTTATGAACAAACCAATTATTACTGAAGAGGAGTGGGCACGACTGGAAGCCGTGACCTCCGAAGAAAAGGAGAAGGCGCTGAAGAAGCTCGCCCGTTGGATTACTTACGAAATCGTTCATCGCGGATTTGACTTGGACTACGGTCCTTTCTCGTTCGCAGCGATGGGAGGCAATGCCGTTGAGGTAATCTCGCAGGAGTGCTACGATGCGCTGTTTGGCGGCGAATGGCACTGGAAGCCAACCCGCGAGTTGAGTTCCATGCTGATTCAGATTGCCAAAAGCAAGATGGGTCACATCATCCGCGACGGGCACGCACAGGGTCATCCTGATGTGAAGCTCACCAGTGAGCTGAGTTTCCGCGAGCAGGTGGAGATGGACATCGCCCGCCAATGGGAGGCGGAAGCTAACATGAGGGAACTGGGCTACGACATCGCCCGCAAGGCGTTGAGCGGCAACATGCCGAGAAAGAAAATGGACTTTACGATCTTTTGGAGATTATGCTGGAGAGCTTGATGGTGGCAGAGCGGGGCGAGTTTTTGCGGGAGCAGGAAGATCACAACAAGGGTAATGGTTATCGCTTTGGGCATACCTACGGGCACGGAAAGAAGCTTGAGTTCAGGATACCCAGGGACCGTTTTGGGAACTTCCATCCTAAGATCCTGGCTATCTTGAGGGACCAGGAAGAAAAGTGCGAGAAGCTGGCCGGCAGCCTATACACTAAAGGGTTGACCCAGTCTCAAGGCGGACAGGTTTTTGATGAGATATATGGAGAGCATTACAGCAAGTCCAGCATCTCCCGGATGATCAACTTTGTTCGTGAAGAGGTGTCACAATGGCTTGCAAGGGGGTTGGATGCATATTATCCGATTGTTTTTGTGGACTGCGTTCACATCAATGCCGCGGGCGCGCGAGGGGCACCACCTGTAGCGCTCAAATAGGTACCGGTCGCGGCGCGCAAATGGGTACCGCTTATAGCGCGCAATAGGATACCATCTGAGGGGCTTGTAATTTTTTCAAATAA
>Ga0265298_10002368_pt1 | contig 26331 bp, 21 predicted proteins | sample AusTroGonzalo_MG_3_FD_193486 | JGI IMG/M metagenome (GOLD analysis project Ga0265298, IMG submission 193486) | Bovine rumen microbial communities from tropical cattle in Woodstock, Queensland, Australia - Gonzalo_01 | ecosystem: Host-associated > Mammals > Digestive system > Stomach > Rumen ...
GAGAATGTATTTGAATCTTATGTTTACGATGCTTATTATGCTGCCATATTCCAGGAAGGTGAGAGCGATGAGTGGGGACTCATAACCGATAACCACGGCAGGATCGTTAAGATCGATCATTCACCCAAAGACATGTGGATAATGATGGGGCATGTATTTTTTTCAAAAGAGTTCTCTGATAAGTTCGTTTCCATTCTTGAGAAGTCATATGTGAAGGAGAGTGCCCGTTGCGAACTGTGGGAGCACATACTTGAAGAGAATCTTGATTTGCTCAGTATGTCAATGCGTCAGTACGGTTCTGACGTTATCCGTGAGTTCGACTCATTGGAAGAACTCAGGGTATTTGACGATAAATATATTCAGAACAGCGGTTCTGAAATCTTCTCTAATATCTGTCGTGTTCTTGAATGCACAGAGAAAGATATTACTGACATTAGTGTCGTCAAACAGGGACTTACCAACCTGTCGTTTAAATTCACCTGCAATGGCAAGTCCTATATCTACCGTCATCCGGGTGTCGGTACTGAAAAGTATATCTCACGTCAAAGTGAAGCTTTCTCAATGGGTATAGCAAAGAAACTCGGTTTGGACAAAACCATCATTGAGATTGATGGTAAAGATGGCTGGAAGATATCGTCATTCGTTGAGAATGCTCACACTCTTGATTACCATAACAAGGATGAAGTTAAACAGGCTCTGGCTCTGGTAAAGAAGCTTCATGATGCGGCCATAACTTCACCTTATGATTTTGATATCTGGCAGCGTACGCTCGATTTTATCGATCTTATCATCGACCATCGAAAGGATTTTTCGGATTTCAATTCTCTTTTCAACGACATGCAGAAGCTCTATGAATACACCAAAAATGATGGGGTTGAGAAGATTCTTTGTCACTGTGACTGTTATGATCCGAACTTTCTTGTAGATGAGAAGGGAATGGTAACACTCATAGATTGGGAGTATTCCGGTAACGACGACCCGGCAAATGATCTCGGTACGTTTATCTGCTGTTCTGACTATACGTTCGATGAAGCGATGGAAGTTTTCGATGTTTATTACGGCCGTAAACCTACCGAAAAGGAACTTCGTCACTGCCTCGCTTATGTTGCCGTTGCTTCTTATTACTGGTTCGTTTGGGCCATATATCAGGAATCTATCGGAAATATGGTAGGTGATTATTTGTTCCTGTGGTACCAGAACTCAAAGTTATATATGAATAAAGCTAAGGAATATTATGAAAGGAACAATTGATAATGGCTGACAAAATCGACATTGGAAAGCTCATTGATGAAGAGACTGAGAAGCGCCTTGCCATAATGCAGTCTCCGGATTATGAGTTTCCTAAAAAAGCCGGAACGGCAGATTGGGTATTTATCTGCCTGGGAATCGTAATCAGTATCATACTGATCGTTCTTTGTATGACGGGGGTGATCGTATGAGTTCAAAGACTGACTATATCGTTCAGGAGACAGTTACTGGTGTTGTACCCATGCTCAACAAAGAGCGAAAGTATAACTTCTGGGATCTGTTCTTGTCTACCAGCGGTTTTTCCATCGCTACATGGTGTTACACACAGGGCGCTTACATGGCAGAGTATCTCTCATTTAAGCAGCTCCTTATAAACATCTTCTGCTTTAATATCATTTGGATCTTCATCGAGTGCATTCCCATATTCTTTGCTGTCCGTTACGGAATAGATCTCTGGGTATGGCTGAGATCGGTTCTTGGCATTAAGGGCGTTGCGATCTTTGCCACGGTAATATCGATGGCGAACTTCGGGTGGTATGGTGTCGATGCCCAGCTGTTCGGTTCTTCCATGATTAACCTGTTAAGAGGTTTCGGCATAGATCTTCCCATGGATATTTGGAAGCCTATCCTCGGTGTAGGATGCGTAATCCTTGGTACGCTTATTGCTCTCGGCGGACCTGAGATCATTAAGTGGACGAGCCGCGTTCTCGTAACCGCACTCTTGATCGTAGGTGCCGTAGTTGTCGTACTTTGCTTTACGAGTGTTCCTCTTGCAGATATTGCGGCAGTACAGCCTCATATTGAAGGTTCCAACCTCGTAAGATTCATGACGTCTGCCGAAGGTAGCTGTGCGTTCGCATTCTCGTGGTCAACACAGGCTCTCGTTATTCCCAGACTCTGTAAATCCGAGAGCAAGGGTTACTGGGGAACGTCTCTTGCTTATGGCGTTGTTGCTCCTTTCTTTGTTGCAGCCGGTGGTATCATGGCATACGCAATGTTCGTTAAGACAGGTGTGTTTGAGAGCGATCCGACAAACATGCTCGCTACACTCTGCGGCCCCGGATTCTCACTCTTGAGCCTTCTCATGGTTGCTTTCGCCAATATTGGTACACAGGGTATCGGTTCTTACGTTAACTGCATGATCATCAAGAGCGGTTTGCCTAAGCTTAATTACAAGCTCCTTGTATGGCTTGCTGCAGTCTATGTAAGCATCCTTACTATCTGGGGATGGGTCATGGACAGCTTCGGATCGTTTATTTCCATGGCTGCTTATATCCAGGGACCTATCATTGGAATGACTGTTGTCGACTATCTCATCGTTAAGAAGAGAAAGCTCTCCTTGAAGTCTGCTTTCTTTATGAAGGGACATGACGCATACAGATTCACGGGCGGTTTCAACCTTGTTGGACTCTCCATTCTCGTAATCTCGTTTGTTACATGCATACTCTTCGTATATAACCCTCTTACCGGCGATATCCTGAGTCCGGTCTTCCTCGTCCTTACAGGAAGCGGTTATACTGCAATCTGCGGCGGATTGCTGTACTGGATCGCAAGTCTTACACCTCTGAAGAAGTACATGCTTCGCGACAGAAACGATCTGGAAATCGTATAAACGATAATACGATCAATAAAAAAGGCTGCACTCATATGTGCAGCCTTTTTGAATATAAGCAAAAACAAATCAAGTTCTGTAGCTTCCGTTGATCTTAACGTAGTCGTAAGAGAAGTCGCATGTGAACATTCTGTCGTAAGCATCGCCCTCGTAAAGTGTGATGTCTACCTTGAGGTCATGCTCGGCAAGTAATCTGGATGCTTCTTCCTCATCGAAAGCAACGGCTGCGCCGTCCTTATACATAAGAAGTCCGTTGAGTCTGATGTCGACCTTCTCAGGATCGAAAGCAGCGCCGGAGTAGCCGACAGCTGTAAGAATACGGCCGATATTTGCATCTTCGCCGAAGAATGCTGTCTTGCAGAGAGGAGATCTTGCAACGGAAGTAACGATAAGCTTGGCATCCTTCTCGTCCTTGGCGCCGTGGAGTTCGATCTCAACGAACTTGGTAGCACCTTCGCCGTCTGCTGCGAGCATCCTTGCAATGTCCTCAGAGAGCTCACAGAGCGCGTTCTCAACGAGTGTGTAATCTTCGCTGCCTTCTTCAACGGAAACGCCTGAGGCGCCGTTTGCGAGGACTACAACCATATCACATACTGATGTGTCTCCGTCAACGCTTACTCTGTTGAAAGTATACTTAACAGCCTTCTGGAGCATCTTTTTAAGTGAAGCCGATTCAATGCCGCAGTCTGTAGTAAATACGCAGATCATTGTAGCGAGGTTGGGGTGGATCATGCCTGAACCCTTAGCCATACCGGAGATGGTAACTGTCTTGCCGTCTGTAAGCTCGATCTGAGCGGTTACTTCCTTCGGTACTGTATCAGTTGTCATCATTGCGTACTCAGCGTTGTGAGCGGCTTCCTCATCAGCAGACAGGCCGTTTACGAGTGAAGGGATGGCAGCTGTCATTTTATCCAGGGGAAGTCTGGAACCGATTACGCCCGTTGAAGCTGTAAGGATCTCAGAAGGATCACAGCCGAGCAGGGAAGAAGCGGTCTCTGCGACTTTTGCAGCATCCTCGACACCGATCTTGCCAACGCCTGCGTTAGCAACCTTGCTGTTAACGATGATGCCCTTTGCTTTGCCTTTGTTCTCAATAATGTCAATTGATCTAACGAGTGAGTGCCCCTTAACGAGGTTGGATGTATAAACACCTGCAACGTTGCAGAGAGTGTCGGAATAAACCATACCCATATCAAGAACTGCATACTTGGGAGTGCTCTCATTGATATTTGCTGGATCAGAACACTTCATGCCGGCTGAAACGCCGTTTGCCTTGAATCCTGCGGGCATTGTTATATAGGATTTAGTTAATTCTTCTTCCATGTTAATTACCTCAAATCTTAGTTTATGCATAAATGAATAATTATGCAAAGAATTGTATAATTCCGCATATAATACACTCGAAGACCGATATAGTCAACATAATGTAAACGGTTAACGGGAATAATAATATACATGTTTAATTTAAGGTGCAATAAATTGCTTGACTTAAAACGGACTTAACATTATACTTTTGAGGCAATTGGCTGTCATGGTGGGATTAGTTCAGTTGGTTAGAGCGCTAGTTTGTGGCACTAGATATCATGGGTTCGAATCCCATATCCCACCCCAATTTTTTTAATTGCCTCTTATCACTGGGGTGTAGCCAAGGGGTAAGGCACGGGTCTTTGACTCCCGCATTCGTAGGTTCAAATCCTGCCACCCCAGCCAATTGGTTCACTAGCTCAGCCGGTAGAGCACTTGACTTTTAATCAAGGGGTCTGGAGTTCGAACCTCCAGTGAGCCACCAAATCGCAGATCCATGACCTTCGTTTATGCGAAGGTCATTTTTTTCTTCGTTTTTTGGTGCAAATTGTCAGAAACGTTTGAGTATTGGACTATATTTAGTTACAAAATGATGACATTTTGTTTATCTGCCTGAAATTTGCTTGATTTTTAAGGTGTTTTCACGAAATTCGATGATAAAATATGTTCATCATTATGCGCCAAGGGGATATTGGCGGGAAGGGAATAACAGGTTTGAAAATAAAAGCAGTTAACATCGTGTCAGCTGTTGTTGCGGCAGGTATCGCAGTAGGTGCAGTCAGCGCCCATAATTGCGGATCTGCTGATGAAGTATCTCTCCAGAGTCCTTCAATCTTAGGACCTGATGCTGTTCCTTTTGATGTTGATGGTGCTGCCATGGAGTCAGAAGAGATCGGTATTATTCCGATGACATTCGGAAATGCACATTTCGATATAAACAAATACACATATGTTGCTGACACTGAATATTCAGATATCATGTCCGAATATGGTAAGAATCCGACTGATCCTATAACTTACGACGGCGTAGATAATTGGCTTAAGAACAATACTGTTCTCCTTGTTATTAAAGATGGAATATCTGATGACGAAGACGAGAACGAAGGTGATTCCGATGAAGTTAAGGATCTCCTCGCGATGGATAAGGTTTTCGTTATTTCTCATACAAAAGAATGGTCTTTGGTTAAACTGGAAGACGGTACCCAGGGATATGTCCGCAATCAGTTCCTGTCTGCAAAAGAAGTAACTGAAGAGACATTGGCAGAAGAGAATGACGATGATGAGGATAATGAATCTTCCAGTTCTGATGAAGGTTCATCCAGCTCATCTAGTTCTTCAAGTTCTTCAAGTTCATCTTATTCTGAACCCGATCCTGAACCGGAGCCGGATAACAGCAGTAGCAGCAGTTCTTCCGGAAGAGATTGGGATGAATCATCTTGTGATATCACTGTTTATGCAAGCTGCGCACTCAATACCAGAACAGGTCCGGGCATTTCTTATACACGCCTCTCAACATTGTCTTTCGGTACTGAGATCGATGTAGTTGCTGAAACTGATAATGGTTGGTATAAGTCATCTGATGGCTGGTATGTAAAGGCAAGTCTTACTCTTGATGAAGAGCCTGAACCCGAGCCGGTATATTACGATGATGATGACGATGACGACGATTACGATTATTCTGACTTCGCATCTTATGTAAGAAGCTTTATCGGATGCAGATATGTATATGGCGGTGCTTCACCTGACGGTTTCGATTGTTCCGGATTCGTTATGTATTGCTATCAGACATACTACAACATTTATCTGCCTCACGGTGCTACAAGCCAGTCATACAGAGGTGAAGAGGTTGATCCTGACGACATCCGTGTTGGTGATATCATCTGCTTCGATAAGGAAGGCGACGGTATAATGGAGCATGCCGGACTTTATGTAGGCAATGATACTTATGTGCATGCTAAGGGTGCTGCATACGGTGTTGTTGAAGATTGTTATTCTGCTGCAAAGTGGAAGATTGGAACAGTACGTAGAGTTCTTTGATATATTTCAAAACTGTAAAAAGAGTCGGTTGAAAATTTCACCGGCTCTTTTTATATGCGTTTGAAAAAAATTTATCAATCAGTTTTCTGAAAGACCTTTTATTACTTCGGTCAAAACCTTTATGTCTGTCTCGAAATCCTTGAGCGCACGGCATTCGTTTGCCTGATGGCACTGATCTTCCTGCCAGGGAGTCTGTATTCCGAATGCAATGGTATTAGGCATGTGACGGGCATATGTTCCGCCGCCGATAGCAATCGGATCTGTAAATTCATTTAAGTACTCAGCTTTATAACCTGAATAGGATGGCATGTTGTCCTTCCAGATGTCTGTAAGTAATGAGATTTCAGGAAGATCTTTTGCCTTGTATAGCGGATCCATCTGATTTAATATCTCACAGTCAAGTCCGTACGGTGCAGCCTTCATTGCCATAAACGAAGTGATGGCATCCATGCTGTAGCTGACGGGACATCTGATATCTATTGTCAGGGACTCTCCATCCACATTGCAGCTTAAGATTGCGGGATTTGCCGTTACGCTGCCTGATTCGTCAGTAATGTTGCACCCCGTATATTCAGCAGATGTGAAGTTCATGAGTTCCTTCGAAATATAAGTTAACAGGGGAGAAGATGAGTAATCCACTGAAGCGGAATCAAGTGATCTGATCAGCTCGAAAATGGCATTTATACCAAGATCCGGCTTGGATGCATGAGCGGTCTTGCCCTTTGCTGAATACTCTTTTCCGTTAATGGTGCATGAGGCGGAAGCAGGTACCATGTTTGCTGCTGAACCGCCATTTGCAGTAATCGTAGATGCTTCAGATGAATAAATCTTGATGTGCATGATTCCTTTCTCAGCATATATGACAGGGAACTCGCCATCCGGAGTAATCGCAAATGAAGGAATCTCGCCCTTATCAGCATATGTTTCAACGCATGAACATGTGCGTTCCTCGTCTGTTCCCAATATGAGACGGATACGCTTGGAAGGTTTATATCCGCTGTCCATAAGACGCTTCATTGCAATATACGAAGCAACCGCAGGGCCCTTGTCATCCACAATTCCGCGGCCATATAAGATACCGTCCTCGAGAGTCAGTTTAAACGGTGAAGTGTTCCATCCGTCTCCGGCGGGAACGACGTCCAGGTGGCATACTATGCCTATCAGTTCAGCTCCTTCGGGACCGAATTCGCACCAGCCTACGCGGTTGTCAATTACGCCCGTTCTCATGCCTGCTTCAGCAGCGTTATCAAGGACAAACTTCAAGGCTTCAAAAGGCTTGGAACCATATGGAAGTAAGCCGTTTGCGGGATCTTCAACAGGCGAAGAACCTGTACTGTCTATAGCGATAAGATCTCTTAAGAAATCAAATTCCTGTTGTGATAAAGAACTGTTATCCATATTATTCTCCTGACAAAAATAATCTGATAACTGAATGATAGCACAACAGGTTCAGTCTTTTTCGGACAATGTCATTCATCGGCGAAATGCCCATAAGAACGCTTGAAAGTCGTTATTTTATATGCTTTTCGCGGCATCCTGTCTGGTTTGTATAAAGACCTTAAAAAATATATAATTGAACAGTCTGATTATATATAAAATAAGGAGCTTGTCGGATGAAGCTTAATAATGAATCCGGGGATATAAATCTTCGCAAAGAAGGATCCGTTCTTATGAGTGAACGTGATGAGAATGATGCAAGAATAAGCTTAAAAGATCTGCTGTATTCGGTTGTGAAAAAAGCGGGAATCATACTGTTAGCCGGCATAGTTCTGGGCGGCGCGCTTTTCTCTTATAAGGTAATCCAGAGAGTAAAGACCAATGATGTTTTGGATGCCACAACACGATTAAGTGAGAGTGAGACCGATGTACAGTATCAGCTCCGTGTCCAGAACATCGAGAGAGCCAGAGACATCAATGATGCCATCTACAGGGTTAATGATCAGTTAGATCACTTAAGAATATATCTTTCCGATTCGATCTTCATGCAGATAGATGCCGAGAATGAGAGTCAGGCAACGGCCCAGATCGTTTTATCATTGGAGAACAATGACATGAACGGTTTGGATACTGCATTATTCAGTGCTTATGAGCGCGAGATCAAATCAGGCAATTATCTTAATGATTACGCAAACAGGCTGGGAACAAAGCCTGATTACATAAAAGAGCTTATCACTTTCACTTATGCTCCTGCGAATTCAACCATTATCAGCATGGATAAGGATGTTGACAGGGCAGGTTCCATGTATATCAGCATTTTGGGTCCTGACAGAGAGTTCACCAATGAGACGATGAATCTTGTCATTGCTGAGATCCAGCGTTTGTACGATGATCTGAATACTTCGGTTGCACCTCACAGTATCGCTGTCATCGGAGTTCAGGAGATCGTTAAGATCGACTCGACTACAAGAGACGGACAGGCAAATCAGACGGGACGACTTGAGACTCTCCAGAAACAGATAGTTTCGTACAATGATTCACTTGATAAGATCGCTGCTGAACTTGGTTTGGAAAATAAGCAGGAGATCCTGTCATATTTTGAAACCCACCCCAGAATTGTGGTCGAAACTGATGAGATCCCTACTCAGACATCAGAGAAGGACATCAGCAGATTTACCATGCTCAAGCCCGGAATTAAGTGGGGAGCAATTGGTTTCGTTGCAGGTGTTTTCCTGTTGGCATTTGTATTCGTTCTTCAGTATATCTTTGGCAAGAAGATCACTTCCCAGGCTCAGTTCTTCTCACTGTTTCCTTACATAAGGAAGATCGGTGTCTTAAAGCCTGCCGGAAAGAGATACAAATTCGTTTCATGCATTGATGTTAAGTCTGATGACGATTCAAAAATGACAAAGGAAAATACACTGAAGCTCATCAGTGCCAATTATTCGAATGTTACCAAAGACTGCAGCAAGGTCCTGATCACAGGTGTCGGCGACTCAAAGGTGATGGGTGAGGCAGTTAAGTCTTTGGGTATCAAGGGCGATTATAAGCCCAACATGTTCAATGATCCTGACGTTCTTAAGTCGGTACCTGACTATGACGGAATCGTACTTATTGAGCAGCGTAAAGTATCCGCGATCAAGGATATTAAGAATGAGATCGAGCTCATTTCAAATGGCGGAACTGAGATCATTGGAGCTATTATTATCTGATGTCAGGCAGTAAGAAGAGTTTAAATCCGGCCAGATGGTATATTCTCCCCAAATGGGAAGAGCTTCCTGATGACCTTCGAAAGGATGTCATAAGGCCTTATTATGATGCTTTGAGCAGGCATAAAGCAGGCCTGTTTTTTAAGCGTCTGTTCGATATTTTTGCCTCTTTGGGTCTTATTGTCCTGCTCGGAATTCCGATGATAATCATTGCCATCATGATCAAGAGCGATTCAAAAGGACCGGTATTTTTCAGGCAGGAGAGAGTTACAACTTATGGTGCCAGATTCAGGATCCATAAGTTCAGAACGATGGTCAATAATGCCGATAAGATCGGCACATCCGTAACGGTTGATAATGACGTGAGAATTACCAAAGTGGGAGCTAAATTAAGAGATCACAGACTTGATGAGTTCCCTCAGGTTTTTGACGTTCTTGCAGGTAATATGAGCTTTGTTGGAACAAGACCTGAAGTAGTCAAATATGTTGACAGATATACCGATGAGATGAACGCAACTCTGCTCATGCCTGCCGGTATTACTTCCATCGCAAGCATCGAATATAAGGACGAGGCTGAACTGCTTGAGAAAGCAGAAGATGCCGATGAAGTCTATGTTAAGGATATCCTGCCTGAGAAGATGAAGTATAATCTCCAGTCCGTTAAGGGCTTCGGTTTCTTCAAGGATATCGGTGTTTTGTTTAAGACAGTTGCAGCGGTTTTGTAAGCATAGAAACCCGCTAACCCCTTAAATTACTGCCTTTGCTCAAAAGAAATTTACTGTTCTGTCAACACTTTCACCAAAACCCCCACAATTACCAATATATTTATTATTTATAATATTTTTAGGTTTAATGGTAAAATATCGCTATGTGGTATGTTGTACAAGTACGCACTGGCGACGAGCTTAAGATCGCTGACAGATTGAAGCTTGAAGTCAAGACTGATGGTGAAGATGTCTTCGTTCCTATGTTTGAACGGAGAAAATGTGTCAAGGGTGAATGGACCAAGGTTACCAAACCGCTGTTTCCCGGATACATTTTTTTCCAGACGGATGATGCGGAGGATCTGTATTGGCGACTCAAGAAACTGGCCGCTTTTACGAGGATCCTGTCGACCGGAAGAGAATATACTCCCATATCAGCCGAGGAAGAATTGTTTATCAAGAACCTGATCGGTGAAGATTACGTTGCGGAACAGTCCATAGGCGTTATCGAAGGTGATCAGATTATTGTCAGATATGGACCTCTGTACGGACTTGAAGGAAACATCGTTAAGATAAACCGCCACAAACGTATCGCAATAATCAGGGCCGATTTTATGGGAGGCCCGAGAGAGATCAAGGTAGGTCTCGAGATAATCGACAAGAAACCTGCCAAGACGTAAGTAACAGTAAACTTTAGTATCCGTAATCGTCGCCTCCGCGCGCGTTGCAGTTATGAAGTTGTCAGAGTGAGTTATATGGAGCCTGAAGATGCTCTATGGCGCAGCTTACAACGATATACGGATACAGATGAATTGAAGAGGGTAAATTAAGTGTATAAGAGAAATGCTCAAGGATGGTCCAAGCACTTAGACTTTATGTTGCTTGATATCATTGTCCTTCAGATTTCATACATTATTGCGTTCTTGATCCGTAACCACGGCTGGGTCTATTCAATGCACGAATACAGGACTCTCGGTGTATTGCTCTTTATTGCTGACCTCATGGTAATCGTTCTCAACAATTCGCTCCATGACGTCATTAAGCGTCCGCCGCTCAGAGAAGCTTTCGAGCATATCAAGCACAGTATCCTTGTACTTGCAGTTGTATTGATCTATTTCTTCTCATCCCAGTTGGGAGACGTGTATTCGAGAATTGTTTTGGGTGTTACTTTCATCCTTTATGTTTTGCTCGGATATGGTGTCAGAGTATTCTGGAAGTTCTTCCTGAAGCACACGAATTTAAGAAGAGAACGCAACAACATGCTCGTTGTTGCATCCGTTGATACGGCAGAAACCATTCTCGGCCGTCTGCTCAGTGACAAGCAGGCTGGATACGAGATCGTAGGTCTCGTTCTTATTGAGACGACAAATCTTAAGAGTGTTCACAGCGTTCCGATCGTTACAGACATTAAACATGCAGCTCAGTACATCGCGAAAGAATGGATCGATACTGTTTATGTAGACGCTCCCATCAACGATAAGAAAGTATTAAAGCTCATGGATGCCTGCGCAGTAATGGGTGTTCCGACTCACTATCATGTTCCTTACATGAGCCGCAATAAGGTTAAGAGATTCTCAGAGAAGATCGGCGGTACGACGGTTCTTACGACATCGATCAACTATGCAACACCGGTACAGCTTCTCATTAAGAGAATCTTCGATGTTTTCGCAGGTCTTGTTGGAAGTCTGATCGCATTGATCATAATGGCGATCGTAGGCCCCATCATTAAGATCCAGTCTCCCGGTCCGATTCTGTTCAAGCAGGAGAGAATCGGTAAGAACGGTAAACACATTAAGATCTACAAGATCCGTTCAATGAGAATGGATGCCGAAGACATGAAGCAGGAACTCATGGATCAGAACCGCGTCAAGGACGGCATGATGTTCAAGATGGAATTCGACCCCAGAATCATCGGAAACAAGATCCTTCCTGATGGTACAAAGAAGACGGGAATCGGCGAGTTTATCAGGAAGACCAGTCTAGATGAGTTCCCTCAGTTCTTCAATGTCCTTATGGGAAACATGTCTACCGTAGGTACCAGACCTCCTACGCTTGATGAATATGAGAAATATCACTTCCATCACCGTGCCAGAATGGCAGTTAAGCCGGGTATCACTGGTATGTGGCAGGTAAGCGGCAGAAGTGAGATCACCGACTTCGAAGAGGTTGTAAAGCTTGACACCGAGTACATCTCAAACTGGAGTCTTGGACTTGACATGAAGATACTATTCAAGACTATCGGTGTTCTGTTCTCCCGCAAGGGTGCAATGTAAGTTCCTTAACATTCAGGAGGCTTTTTTGTGGCTGTGAATAACACAAATTCATCTGAAAACAGTGTTCAGCACATCTTTATAATCGGTTCAAAATCCATCGGCCAATATGGCGGATATGAGACTTTTGTTGACAGACTTATCGGTGAGCATGAGAATGAGAGAACTGTTAAGTATCATGTTGCGTGCAAGGCTAACGGCGACGGATACATGGATGAGACCAAGCTCAAGGGTGTTGAGATCACAAAAAAGAATGATGACGGAACAGTCTCCGAATTTACATATAAAAATGCACATGTATTTAAGATCCACTGTCCGAATATTGGACCTGCCGTTGCAATTTATTACGACAAGGAAGCCGTAAATTATTCGGTAAAATACTGCAAGGATAATGGCATCAAGGATCCGATCTTCTATATCCTCACATGCCGTATCGGTTTATATATCGGCGGCCTGGTCAGAAAGATCAAGGCAATCGGCGGTAAGTATTATCTTAATCCCGATGGTCATGAATGGAAGAGAGCCAAGTGGTCCGGACCTGTCAGACAATACTGGAAATGGTCAGAGAAGAAGATGGTCGGACTTGCTGACCTCGTTATCTGTGATTCCGTTAATATCGAGAAATACATCAAGAATGAATACAATCATCCGAATACGACATTCATTGCATATGGTGCCGATGTTGAGAAGTCTTCAATGTCTGATGACGATCCCAGATTAACAGAATGGTTCAATGAGCGCGGACTGTCCATAAACAGCTACTATCTCGTTGTCGGACGTTTTGTTCCTGAGAACAATTACGAGACCATGATCAGGGAATTCATGAAGAGCAACAGCAAGAAAGACTTCGCCATCATTACAAACATGAATGACAAGCTAAAGGCGCAGCTTGAATCGTCACTTCATTTTTCATCCGATCCGAGGATCAAGTTTGTCGGTACAGTTTACGATAAGGAGCTTCTCAAGAAGATCCGTGAATGTGCATACGGATATTTCCACGGCCATGAAGTCGGCGGCACCAATCCCAGTCTTTTGGAAGCTTTGGGCAGCACTGAACTTAATCTCCTTCTTGATGTCGGATTCAATAAGGAAGTCGGAAAAGATGCAGCAATTTATTGGAATAAGAGTGAAGGAAGCCTCAGCAGTCTGATCGAACAGGCTGACAGCATGGATCCGGAACTCAGAAAAGAATATGGTGATAAGGCAAAAGACAGGATCAGAAACGCCTACAGCTGGAAGTTTATCGGCGACGAATACATGAGGGTGTGGGCTAAATGAAGATCCTTGCAATTCATAATTTCCATCGCAAGGGTTCAGCAAGCGGTGATGACCAGGTTTATAAATCTGAAACTGCTCTGCTCGAATCACACGGCAATGAAGTCGTCCGTTATACAGTCTCAAATGATGAGTTTGATAATGCAGGCGTGATAGGGAAGATCAAGGCAACGTTTGGAATGTTGTGGTCAGGTAAGAACTATAGAGCAGTTCAGGCCCTGATAAAAAAAGAGAATCCTGACATCGTTCACGTTCATACGTTTTTTCCGTTGCTGTCACCCTCGATCCTGTATGCGGCAAAAAGACTGAATGTTCCTGTAGTTGCCACGCTCCACGATACAAGGTTTGTATGCCCCTGTGCTACATCGCTCCGCGGTACTGAACTCTGCAATGAGTGCGGTGACGGTCACTACATGAGAATGTGCAAATACAGATGCTTCAAGGGTTCAAAGCTCCAGAGTTTCATAGTTGCACAGATATTCAGATATCACAGAAATCGCAGAAGTTTTTACGATCAGATAGACAGATACATCTGTCTTAACGATAACCAGATCAAGCTCCTTGTAAACATCGGGTTCGATAAAGCGAAGATCATAAAGAAATATAATTTCGTATCTGATTCGGATGTCAGGGTAAACGCAGACGATATTAAGGAACTGCCTGAGAGATATGTTGTTTTCTATGGACGTATAGGCGAGGAGAAAGGGATCAGAACTCTCATGCGTGCATGGGATTCCTTATCAGACATTCCGCTCGTGGTTATGGGCGGCGGACCTCTTGAAGAAGAGTTCTCAACCTGGGCTACTGGAAAGGATAACGTCCATTTCCTCGGATATACGGAACATAACAAGTGTCTTAGCATTGTCAAAGGTTCCGAGTTCGTGGTTTTTCCTTCTATCTGGTATGAAGGCTGCTCGATGGTTGAGATAGAGACAATGTCATTGGGAAAGGCTCTTGTGGCTACTGACCTCGGTTTCTCCGTTGAAGCGATCTCAGAAGGATATAACGGTTATAAATTCCCGCTGGGTAATCTGGATTCATTCGTTAATGCAATCCGTAAACTCTGGAACGATCCTGACAAATGCATTGAGATGGGAAGAAATGCCAGAACGGATTATGAGTCTAAATATATGCCGGAAGAGAACTATAAGCTGTTGTCTGAGATATATGAGATGAGTATTAACAGCGCTAAGATTTGATTGCTGTCAGGAGATCTGAATGTATTTTCTTTCGATTGTTGTTCCAGTATATAATGTCGAGAAATATCTCAAGCGCTGTGTAGACAGCCTGGTCAATCAGGACATGTCCGATAAGGCTGAGATACTGCTGATCGATGACGGCTCTACTGATTCAAGCGGCAGCATATGTGACAGCTACAGTGACAGATATGAGAACGTTAAGACCATTCATAAGACCAATGGCGGATTATCTGATGCCCGTAATTGTGCTCTTGACGTTGCAGCAGGAAAATTCATCTCATTCATAGACTCTGATGATCTGGTTTCAGATTCTTATGTCAGGGATATGTTTGAATTCATAAACAAGCATGATCCGGATCTTATCAGCTACGGATATGTTTTTGAGAAAACTGCTGACCAGTACAGTTTCAAAGGCGATAAGAATGTAACGGTCAAAACCCGTGATGAAATGATCGACGCACTGATGAAAAACATCATCGGCAACCAGGTCTGTTTCAATCTTTACCGCCGTGAATTGTTTGACGGAATAAGATTTCCTGTCGGCAGGGCATATGAGGATATCTCGACGCTTTACAGGATCCTGTTAAAGACTGAGAAGTCCGTGTGCGTCAATTACACATATTATGTTTACAACATAACGAACAGTAATTCCATTACCAAGACTACCAACATAAAAAACATGAACAATATGTACACTGCCGTAAACGAGCAGTGTGAAGCCTTGGAAAAATACTATGAGAAAACAGGTTCAGACAAGGAGTATCTGAACTATTACAAACTCGATAAGTACATATACATTTATCTGAAGATAACCAGAGAGATCGGTTATAACGATGAAACAAAAGATCTTATCAGTGAACTGGAAGACCGTATCAACAAAATAAAGAGATGCAATCTGATCAGGTTCAGGTATTACAACCTTAAGAAATATCTGTACTACAGATTAACGCATTTGTTCAGGAGATAATCAGGAAGTTTATGGATATAGTTGTTAAGACAGGAAAATCTCTTCTGCCAAAGTACTTAGTGCTTTTCCAGTTGATCTATATCTGTTTTGTCCAATTACTCATTGGAGCTGGATTGCCCAGCTCTCTTACTCTGCTGTGCGATGTCGTAAATGTACTGTTATTTATCTGCCTGGTCAGATATTTCGGTAAGACAATGGAAGCGGTAGACAGATTTAAGCCTTTCTTTGTTTTGAATTTCCTCTTTTTCTTTTTGGGGTCCGTTGTTGCTTTATTATGCGACGGAAATATCATTCAGTGGGCTTGGTCCATCAGGAACTTCGGAAGATTTGTTGTTTTCTTCACGGCAGTTCTGGTATTCATTGATAAGAATGATTTCAAGCTGATCAAAAAGGCAGCCTATGTAATTGAGCATATCAGCTTTGTCTTATGCGCATATCAGTTCTTCGTTAAGAAATTAAAAGGAGATTTTATCGGCGGCGTTTTTGGTACTAACCATGGTGTTGCAAATACCTGGTTAAACGTTTTCCTGATCATTGTTTTCGCGTTGGCATTGACTGATTGGTTATGCTCCGGTAAGGGCGGCATCAGGTTAATGGTGATAGGACTTGAATGCATGTTTATTGCCGTGGTCGGTGAGCTCAAGTTCTTCTTCATCGAGATGGTTCTCATAGCCGTAATGAGCTTCGTTCTGGCGAGAAAAACATTTAAGTCATCGAAGAAAATGATGGCTGTTGTCGCATTGGGCATGGTGCTGCTGATAATTTCCGTTCCGATAATGTACAGCCTTTTCCCGTTCTTCAGGGATTTCTTCAATGTTAAGACGGTTGTTAAGACTGCATCAGACAGTTATACGGGCACCGGAGACCTCGGCAGAACTACGGCCGTAATTGATATAGCAGGTAAGATATTTGGAGGAGATCCGTTCAAGGTATTGTTCGGAATAGGATTGGGCAATGGGGAATATTCTGAACGCCAGAAGATCTTCCAGAGTGCTTTTTATCTGAAGTACAAGTTATCAAGCTATAACTGGTTCACTGATGCTATCGTCATGGTACAGAACGGCCTGGTTGGAATTGCATTATATGTTTCCGGATTTTTTTATATCATCTGGAAATTGTTCATGAAATACAGGGATGACAAGCGCAATAACACGGTAATTACTTCGCTTATGATCGCCATATTGTGTCTTGCTCTGTTTGTTTATAACATCTCATTGAACTGTGACGTCGCGTATCTGTTATATGCGATCCTGGCTATCGGATTATATGACCAGAAGTCATTCGGACCTCAGGGACATAAACTCTCACTTAAACCTTGATCGGAGTCCTGATTATGAATAGAGTCTGGTTTTCATGTTTTACTGCATATCATCTTTTCAATTCGCTTTATTACAGTACTAAGGTCGATTGGGGAAAAGATTGTGAGAGAACGCTCATATGGGTAAATGATACAAGGATCAGGATCAATGTTGATGTGTTCAGTTCATGCTTCGATAAGATCATCAAGATCGATTCTCTGCGTGATCTGAGTTTCATCAATAAGCAGGTCGCCAAGTGCAAAAACGGCGGAAGACTGTTCAACGGTTCTGTCCTTGGCAAGGAATTATCACGCAAATTCGATAAAAGTGTTCTGGTCTGTTTCAGTGACCAGCACTACATAACAAATAAACTCGTTAATAAGTTTAAGACTCTGGAAAACAGTCATGTTGTCATTGTTGAAGAGGGTGTGGCAACCTATGTTACCAATGAGGTTTATGATCCGCCTTTTTCAACAAGGGCAGGTAATCTCCTGTTTGGACTTCACAGTCAGCGTTATGTCGGCGAGAATGCCAACATTGATACGTTTATCGTAAAAGATCCTGACAGGCTTCCTAAGGAAAAGGTGCTGGATCGCAAAGTCATAAAGCAGAACAATGTGTTCTGTGACCGTGAATGGATAAATGAATTGCTGGAAAAATACGTTAAGAAAACGAATGATTTCCATGGCAGCAAACCGGTCCTCCTCTGGATCGGACAGCCCCTTGAAGGCAATTATCTTGAAGAATCAGAGGAAGAGCAGATCCGTGTCAGGATATTTGAGAGACTTGCGGCTAATTATCAGTTGCTGGTAAAGACCCATCCCGGCGAAAGACCTGATAAGTACGAAGGTTTAAAGCCTGAAGTAAATATCGTTGATTTTGGTGAGTTTTCCTGGTTTCCGATAGAAGTTCTCGCCAGCATGATCAAGCCGCAGATCATTGTTACTCCGATGTCTTCAGCAGCATATAACATTTATCAGACCGGTTTTGAAGGGAAGATACTGTTTTGCTACAAGCTGTTTGGCATAGATATCGGACAGGATTATTTTGCCGAATTAGAGAAGAAGAGAAACATATATAACGTCAAGGACATGGATGAACTGGAATCCGTTTTGTCTTTGGAAGATTTAAGTATAGAAATATCAGAAGTATTGAATAATGATGATCTAGGATTTTTCCATGATCTTATGATCTGAGTTGTTTGGGTTTAGGAGATATAGATTAATGCAGGACACTAACGGCAAGGCACTGAAATCGGGCATTTGGTATACAATTGCCAATTTTATCGTGCGAAGCATGTCATTTATTACTACTCCGATTTTTGCGCGATTGTTAACTCAGGAAGATTTCGGACAGTATAATAATTTTGCTCCGTGGCTTGCTACGATGACTGTAATTATTACGCTTAATCTGGAAGCTTCATTTATCAGTGCCAAATTCGATTTCAAAGAGAAATTCGATGAATACATATTCTCGATGCTGGCATTGAGTGGTTTTTCCGGTTTTGTCTGGTTACTTGTAGTAAATCTTTTTCCGAACCAGTTATCTCAGTTTACCGGCGTAACGCCTGTTTATCTGAATTTACTGGTAATGTATCTGATTCTTCTTCCTGCAATCAACCTGTTTCAGACCAGAGAACGATTCGCATATCAGTATAAGTCAACTGTAATCATCAGTCTCCTTGTCGCAGTATCTACTACTGCATTATCTGTTGCTCTTGTCATATTTGGCAGTGATAAGCTCTTTGGAAGAATATACGGAAGCCTTGCTCCTGTTGTTATCGTCGGAACAGTTCTTTACATTTTCTTATGGAGAAAAGGTAAAAGGATCAGATTTAAATACTGGGCGTATGCTTTGCCGATCTGTCTTCCGTTCATACCTCATCTGTTATCTCTAAATCTGTTGAATTCAATGGACAGAATCATGATCACCAAGATGTGCGGTGCGGAAGATAATGCCCTGTATTCTTTGGCATATAACTGCGGAGCCATTGTTACGATTTTAGCTACTTCAATGAATAGCGCTTTTGCACCCTGGCTTGGTAACAAGCTTAATGAGAATTCCTTCGATGAGATAAAAAGTGTTGCTACCAAATATGTATATCTTTTCTTTGCTCTTGCCATAGGAATCATGCTGGTTTCACCTGAGATACTATGGATCATGGGCGATGACGGTTATATGGAAGCTGCGTATGTCATGCCTCCTGTTGCTTTTGGATGTCTGTGCCAGTTCCTGTATACGATGTATGTAAATGTTGAACAGTTTAAGAAAAAGACCATCGGCATGGCCTTCGCCAGTGTATCAGCAGCTTTGCTGAATTACATACTCAATTCGATTTTTATCCCGCAGTACGGATATATAGTTGCTGCTTATACAACTTTGGTAAGTTACCTGTGGCTCCTGATCGTTCACATGTTACTTGTAAAGCATTTAGGTTTTTCTCACATTTACCCTCTGAAGCATATTCTGATCATTCTGGGGTCTATGAGTTTAATTACCGTTGCTGTAAATCTGTTATATCAGTATCCGATCGTGCGCTACTCCATATTCGTGATTTATGTGGTGATTATTGGTACTATATTATGGAAATACAAAAAAGAGATCATGGCTTTTTTGGCTAGGAGAAAACATGTTTAATTTAGAGAGTTTTATCAGTCAACATGTCATAAAACGCAGCAGTTCTATGTTTTACCCTGACATCGAGGCGAACAGGACTGCATTAACTGAAAAGATCGAAGGTAAGTCCGTTCTGGTAATAGGCGGTGCAGGTTCCATTGGATCCTCATTTATCAAGGCAATACTGCCGTTCAGACCTGCAACTTTGGTAGTCGTAGATACGAACGAGAATGCATTGGCTGAACTTACCCGTGATTTGAGATCCACCAAGGGGATGTTTGTTCCTGATGACTATGTTCCTTATCCGATGGACTTTGCTTCTCCGGTATTTGAGAAGATGTTCAGAAGCCGCAACGGATTTGACATCGTCGGAAATTTCAGTGCACATAAGCATGTAAGATCAGAAAAAGACATATACAGCGTTGAGGCACTCCTTCAGAACAATGTGCTTCATGCAAAGCTACTGCTTGATCTGTTATCCGAATTCCCTCCGGAGGAATATTTCTGCGTATCTACTGATAAAGCAGCAAATCCTGTAAATATCATGGGTGCGAGCAAGAGAATAATGGAAGACGTCATTTTCTCTTATTCTGATAAATTCCCGGTTAAGACGGCGCGTTTTGCCAATGTGGCATTCTCGAACGGATCGCTTCCGGCAGGCTTTATCGCAAGGATACAAAAGCTTCAGCCTCTGTCAGCACCGAGTGACGTCCGCAGATTCTTTGTAAGTCCGGAAGAATCAGGTCAGATCTGTCTGCTGTCCTGCATTCTCGGTGAGAACCGCGCGATATTCTTCCCGAAACTTGAAGAAGCGCAGATGATGACTTTCGACGGTATCGGAACTGAATTGTTAAGAGCACATGGTTATGAAGTGCTTGAGTGCGGATCTGATGCCGAAGCAATTGATAAGGCTGAAGAGCTTAAAAAGGGAAGCAATCTCTATCCCGTTCATTATTCCAAGTCTGATACGTCAGGTGAGAAGCCGTTTGAGGAATTCGTTACAGATACCGAGACGGCTGACATGGACAGATTTATGTCTCTTGGAGTAATCACGGGTAAACAGATCCCTGATAAGACCAGAGTTGATAAGCTCTTTGCTGATCTGAACAAAGCATTTGAATCGGATACGAGCAAAGAGGAAATAGTAAAGATAATGAAGGAGTATTTGCCGAATTTCGAACACATCGAAACAGGTAAATCTCTCGACAGTAAGATGTAAGGAAGTTAATTGTATGGGAAAGTTTATTCCGCTCTCCATTCCGAATTTTGAAGGTAATGAGAGAAAATACGTAGATGATGCAATCGACCAGGGCTGGGTATCGACCGGCGGAGCTTATATAACCAAATTGGAGGAAGAGCTTGCAAAGTTTTTACATACCGCGAATGTTGCTGCATGCCAGAGCGGAACGTCAGCTCTTCACATGAGTCTTGTTGAAGCAGGCGTTAAGCCCGGAGATACCGTTCTTGTTCCTCCGCTTACTTTTATTGCAGCCGTTAATCCCGTAAAGTATCAGTTTGCAAATCCCGTATTCATTGATTGTGATGACAGTTTCTGCATGGATCCCGTTAAGCTCAGATCTTTCTGTGAGGAAGAGTGCACATTTGACGGTGAATCGCTGAAATATAATGACAGCGTTGTAAAAGCCGTTGTCGTAGTACATGTATTCGGTAACATGGCCGACATGGAATCCATTATGGAGACGGCTGAGAAATACAATCTCAATGTAATAGAAGATGCTACTGAAGCACTCGGAACCAAGTATACCGAAGGCAAATATGCCGGAAAGTTTGCCGGTACGATCGGTCATTTCGGTGCTTACAGTTTTAACGGAAACAAGATAATCACGACCGGAGGCGGCGGTGCAGTTACTGCAAATAAGCCTGAAGTTGTTGATCACATAAGATTCTTGTCAACTCAGGCAAAGACTGATCCTCATTATTATCTTCACGATGAGATAGGATTTAACTACCGCATGACCAATCTTCAGGCTGCGCTTGGTGTTGCCCAGATGGAGGAACTCCCGGAATTCATCAGAAGAAAGCAGTCAAATTACGATATTTATGCAGAGCAGTTTAAGGACTTTGAATATGGTAAGTTAATGCCTTTCAGAGATGGAACTGAATCAAACAAGTGGTTCTACAGCATTGATATTGACCGCAGCAGAACTCAGGCCTCCATGCGGGAGATCATTACCGCGCTTGGCGATAAGGGTATCCAGACCAGAGCCATCTGGGGCCTCATTAATGAGCAGAAGCCGTATTTCGGTGAGAAGACTTATAAACTTGAGAAAGCACCTTATTATGCTGACAGGATCTTAAACATTCCTTCCAGCACTCAGATAACGGAAGAAGAGATCATTTACGTTGCCGATGAAGTTAAGAAGCTGTTAAAGGAGCTCGCTAATGGATAATATTCAGGATTTTATCGGAAGAGATGCCTTAAGTGTTTCTGAAGCAATGCAGAAGATTGATAAAAACACGTTTGGCATTCTTTTCATTGTTGATAATGACGGTATCCTGTCCGGCTGTGTTACCGATGGAGACATCAGACGATATCTCTTATCCGGTGGAAAGATGTCCGGACCTGTACTGGATGCAGCAAACAGAAATCCTAAGGTGGCAAAATCTGACGATGAAGCCAGAATGCTCTATCACAAAAAGAATTACATTGTGATCCCCGTTGTTGATGATAGCGGCAGGATCGTTTCTTTATATGGCGGCGAAGGCAGGAAAATTAAGCCCAAAAAGGCACTTAACCTGCCTGTCGTCATAAATGCCGGCGGTAAGGGCACAAGACTTGAACCTTATACAAAGGTTCTTCCAAAACCGCTTATTCCTGTAGGTGATCTGCCGATTATCGAGCATATCATCAGAGAATATCAATCTTATGACTGCAATAAGTTCCATATCATTGTCAATTACAAGAAAGACCTCATGAAGGCATATTTCAAAGACAATGAGAACAATTACGACATTACCTGGTATGACGAAGATAAGCCGCTCGGAACCGGCGGTGGTCTGTCTTTGCTCCGCGGAAAGATTCATGAGACATTCTTCTTTGCAAATTGTGACGCGCTTCTCGTTGCCAACTATGAGAGCATGCTGAATTTCCATAAAGAACAGGGAAATGTTATCACAATGGTATGTGCTTATAAGAACATAAACATCCCTTATGGTGTTGTTGAGATGGGACCGAATGGAGTTATTGAGAGCATGAAGGAAAAACCTCTCATGTCATTCCTTACCAACACCGGTATTTATATTGTTGAACCGGAAGTAATTGATGATATGGAAGACGGTGTTTCGATCGGTTTTCCTGATATCGTTGAACAGCAGCGACAGAAGGGAAGACGGGTTGCCGTTTATCCGGTCAGCGAGAATGACTGGATGGACATGGGCCAGCTTCCTGAACTTGAGAAGATGAGAATCAGGCTTTACGGAGAATAATCTCTTATGGGAAACAAATTGCTTTTGATCGGTGGCGGCGGTCACTGCCATTCAGTTCTCGACAGTATCATCTCATCAGGCAAATATGATGAGATCGGTATCATCGATAATGTTGAATGCTCTTATATGGGTGTAAAGACGATCGGAACGGATGATGATCTTCCGCGTCTGTTTAATGAAGGCTGGACTGATGCATTTATAACAGTTGGCAGTGTCGGCAATACCAATGTCAGACACAGACTGTATGAGAACGCAAAAAGCATTGGTTACAATGTACCTTCAGTTATTGATCCTACTGCAGTTATTGCAGGAGATGCCATAATCGGCGAAGGCGTTTTTGCAGGTAAGAGATCCGTTATCAATGCGGGTGCGGTTTTGGGTGAATGTTCGATCATCAATTCCGGTGCAATCGTTGAACATGACTGTAAGATCGGTTCTTTTACTCATGTCAGTCCAGGTGCCGTTTTGTGCGGACAGGTAACTGTCGGCAACGATTCACACATAGGTGCAGGAGCAGTTGTAAGACAGCTTATAAACATAGGTGATAATTCTCTGATCGGTGCTGGCAGCGTTGTCGTCAAAGATATCGGAGATAATGCAAAAGCGTATGGCAATCCGTGTAAGGTGGTAAGTTAATGAGCGTCTATATTATTGCTGAAGCCGGAGTAAATCATAACGGAAGTTTTGAGCTGGCATGTAAACTTGTTGATGCTGCCAAGGCTGTCGGTGTTGACTGCATTAAGTTCCAGACTTTTAAATCCGAGAATCTTGTATCCCATTCTGCCCAGAAGGCGGAGTATCAGAAGGATACGACAGGTGAGGGGTCACAGGTGGACATGCTCAAGAAACTTGAGTTGTCTTACGATGAATTCTTAAAGCTCAAGGAATACTGTGACCAGGTCGGGATCTGTTTCTTATCCACTCCATTTGATTTTGACAGCATAGATTTTTTGAATTCCATAGAAATGCCTTTTTGGAAGATTCCTTCCGGAGAGATAACCAATTATCCTTATCTTGTTGCACTGGCTAAGACAGGTAAACCTGTTGTTATGTCAACCGGCATGTGTGAGATGGAGGAGATTGAAGAAGCAATCAAGGTATTAAGAGATAACGGCACAAAAGATATAAAGCTGCTTCACTGCAATACCGAATATCCCACGCCTTTTGAAGATGTTAATCTTAAGGCAATGGAAACAATTCGAAATGCTTTCGGACTGGAAGTCGGATATTCCGATCATACGAAGGGTATTGAAGTTCCCATTGCTGCCGTAGCTATGGGTGCAACAGTTATTGAGAAGCATTTTACTTTGGACCGTAACATGGAAGGGCCTGACCATAAGGCGAGCCTGGAACCTGATGAACTTGCAAAGATGGTTCAGAGTATCAGAAACATTGAGAAGTCTCTCGGAACAGGTGATAAGACACCTTCTGCTTCTGAGAAGAAGAATATCGCAGTCGCCCGCAAGAGTATCGTAGCAAAGACTGCAATCAAGTGCGGAGATGAACTGTCGGAAGCAAACATCACCGTAAAGCGTCCGGGAAACGGTATTTCACCGATGCGATGGAATGAAGTAATCGGAACAAAGGCTGTCCGTGATTTTGAAGAGGATGAACTGATAGAGTTATGAAAAAGATTGCTGTAGTTACTGCTACAAGAGCTGAATATGGCCTGCTGTCACCCGTGATAAAAGCATTACGGGCAAAAGAGTCTGATGTTCTGAAGATCGAACTTATCGTCACCGGTACTCATTTGTCTGAAGTATACGGAATGACGGTAAGTGAGATTGATGACCGCATTGACCATAAGATCGAGATTCCTGTTAAATCAGATTCAGAGCTCGACATATCTTCAAATCAGGCAGAAACACTCATTAAATTCTCGGAATTATTCAATAAAGAGAAATACGATGCAGTTGTTTTGTTAGGCGACCGTTATGAGACTCTTGCAATTGCAATAGCAGCAGGTAATACCAGGACTCCTATTTTCCATCTCTGCGGCGGAGATACAACGGAAGGTGCCATCGATGAATGGATCAGACATTCCATTTCCAAGATGAGTTATCTTCATTTTGTTACCAATGAAGAGAGCAGAAAAAGAGTTATCCAATTAGGAGAAGATCCTGAGAGGGTATTTAATTTCGGTTCTACCAGCATTGATAACATTCTTCGTATTGCTGACATGACTAAGGATGAAGCTTTGGAGAGTGTAGATTTAAAAGACTGCAGATATGCTCTGTGTACCTATCATCCGGTTACGATGGAGAACGGTACAGTTGACGCTCAGATCGGAGAGTTCCTTAAAGCAATCGAAGCATTTAAAGATATTGAGTTTATAGTTACCAAATCAAATGCTGATCAGGGCGGTGCAAGGATCAACGAATTGCTGGATGAAGCTGCAGGCAGGATCAGCAACCTTCATGTATTTACTTCTCTTGGTGTGCGCAGGTATCTGTCGCTGATGAAGTATTCTGATTTTGTTTTGGGTAATTCTTCCAGCGGCATCATAGAGACACCTGCATTCCGTGTTCCTACGGTAAACATAGGTGACAGACAAAAAGGCCGTCTGCAGTCAGATAACATAATCAATTGCGGAACCGGCTCTGATGAGATAATTAACGCGATTAAAACAGCTATGTCTGAAGAACACATTAACAGATGTAAGAACGTTATCAGTCCATATGGTAACGGTAATGCTTCTGAACAGATAGCTGACAAAGCCGTACAGATTGTTATGGATGGGAGGATCGATCTGAAGAAGAAATTCTTCGATTTGTAATTACCATGAGAAATATTGCAATTATTCCCGCCAGAAGCGGATCAAAAGGTGTAAAGGACAAGAATATCAAGCTCCTCTGCGGCAAACCGCTTATGGCATATACGATCGAAGCTGCATTAAAATCCGGATGTTTTGATGAGGTAATGGTATCAACGGATTCTGATCTGTATGCCATTGTCGCCAAAGATTATGGCGCATCTGTACCATTTTTGCGCAGCGCAGAAACATCAAGTGACACTGCAAGTTCTTGGGATATGGTCAATGAGGTTCTTGAAGGTTACAGGAAGCTCGGCAGGGAATTCGATACATTCTGTCTTTTGCAGCCGACCTCTCCGTTAAGGACATCAGATGATATTGCAGCTGCTTATGAGCTTTATAATGAGAAAGCATCTTTTGCAGTTGTATCCGTATGTGAAGCTGAGCACTCTCCG
>Ga0265298_10002370_pt1 | contig 26323 bp, 18 predicted proteins | sample AusTroGonzalo_MG_3_FD_193486 | JGI IMG/M metagenome (GOLD analysis project Ga0265298, IMG submission 193486) | Bovine rumen microbial communities from tropical cattle in Woodstock, Queensland, Australia - Gonzalo_01 | ecosystem: Host-associated > Mammals > Digestive system > Stomach > Rumen ...
CATCCGTTTTATTATGCTTATTTTTGGCGGGAAATTTATTCGCCATTGTTACAAAAGCAACGTCCTCGGCACCCGTTAAAAAAACGTCCCAAACCGACAAGAAGGCAACCACTTCCGTTACGTTTGACGGAAAAAAGTTTTTTCTGCAATACAGTGTGGGCAACGAACAACAATGGCTCAACGAATTTTTGCCCGCAGGAGTTACTTTTGATAATTACGATTATATGTTTACCATCCGTTCTTACGACGGTATCAAAGCAACCCCTAAACAAATAGGGTCCAATATGTTGGCCGCTTACCAACAGCGTTTCCCCGCAAACAAATATCAGTTTTTTCCGGGTGTCGGCGAAGATGCGGGCGTATCGTTTATTGAAATGAACGATAAAGTGCTAGAATTTAATTTATTCCGCATTACCACCGTCGACGGACACCCGCTGGCATTGCAGTTTGTCTATCGGGAATATATGGGGACGGATTATAAAGCCGCGATGGACAAACTGTCTAAAACCGTACGCGCTAATTTGGATAAATGGAAAACCGAAATTTTAACCATGCCCGTACCCGCTATTAACCGTACCGTAAAAAATTAACTTTATCTGACCGTAAAAAAATCCCGCGTTTCTAAAAAAGAAACGCGGGATTTTTATTTCTAAAGAACTATTTCTGTTCCTTTTGCGGTTTGTAATGCGTGTGTAAAAGTTCGTGCGCTTTGTGACCGCCGATCTTATCCAACACTTTTCCGTACAAGCCCATTACATCTTTGTTATCCTGCGACTTGTAATCAAGTTCCGCATCTTCGTTATACAAACCTTCGGCACGCGTTTTGCGAATGGCCCAACCTTCATATTGCGGTTGGCCCGCACCCGCTACACAACCACCGGGGCAAGACATCACTTCAATAAAGTCATAATTGGCTTTACCGGCTTTGACGTCTTCTAACAGTTGGCGTGCATTTTTAAGACCGCTCGTAACGGCCACACGGACAGTCACACCGCCAACCGTTACTTCAGCGGATTTGAAGGTGGTGCTTTCGCGTAAAGGAGTGAATTTGAGTTTCCCGGCTTTCGGGTCTAGTTCCGCGGCCGCATAACGAAGGGCCGCTTCCATCACACCGCCCGATGCACCGAAGATAACGCCGGCACCCGTTTTGGTACCAAAAGGCGCATCAAATTCTTCTTCCGGCAGATTGGCAAAATCAATACCGGCGGCTTTAATCATTTCGGCCAAAGCAACCGTTGTTACTACGTGGTCCGTATCCGGATTTTTGTCCACATAGAATTTATCCAATTTGGCTTCCATTTTCTTTGCCGAGCACGGCATAATTGCCACGACAACCAAATCTTCGCGTTTACCGCCACGCATCTCAAAATCGGCCTTGAGTACCGGCCCCATCATCTGCATCGGGGAGCGGGCGCTGGACAAATTGGGGATAAATTCCGGCGTGAATTTTTCCACATAACTTACCCACGCAGGGCAACAACTTGTCAGTTGCGGCAAGCGGTCTTTATTTTTGAACCGTTCAATAAATTCGGTGGCTTCTTCCACAATCGTCAAATCCGCCGCAAAAGATGTATCGTAAACATAGTCAAAACCGAGCATGCGCAAAGCAGTCGCGATTTTTCCGTCCACCGATACACCGGCAGGAATACCGAAAATTTCACCAAGTCCCACACGTACGGCAGGGGCAATATGTACCGCTACTTTTTTAGACGGATTGTTAAGTGCTTTATAAACTTCTTCTTTTTCGGAAGAATTGGGCACTAACGCACCGACCGGGCAGACACGCGCACATTGGCCGCAAGATACACATTCTTGGCTTTCCACCATATTTTTATCAAAAGCGGTGGTAATTTTTGCCTTGTAACCGCGATACGCAAAATCGATCGCGCCGATGCCTTGCACTTCGTTACAGGTACGTACACAATTGCCGCACAAAATACATTTGCTCGGATCACGCACCAAAGCCGGAGCCGTCGCATCGCGTTTCGTATCCACTTTTTTGGATTTGAAACGGATTTCCGTAATGCCCATATCTTTGGCGAGTTTCTGCAGTTTGCAGTTGCCGGATTTGGCACACAATGTACATTCATGATTCCCGGATGCAAGCAACAATTCCAAATTGATACGGCGTAATTTGCGGATTTCGTCACTATTAATATGCACCACCATACCGTCTTTGGGTTTTACGGTACAAGAGGCCAAAATTCCCATACCTTCCACTTCGGCTAAACACAAGCGGCACGCACCGTAAATGGCGAGTTCCGGCTGATAGCAGAAAGTAACCATATTGAAACCTGCCTTGCGGATGAGTTCCAATAAATTCCGTTCGCCGTTAATGGCAACTTTTTTCCCTTCAATCGTTACAAAACCTTGTTCTTTCTTTTCCATAAATTTATGCTCCTACCGTTACGGCGCCGAATTTGCAAGTACGTTTACAACCGCCGCACTTGATACATTTTTTAGGGTCAATTTTATGCGGCTTTCCTACTGCACCGTCAATAGCACCGACCGGGCACGCGCGTTTGCACATGCCGCACCCTTTACATTTATCCGCCGCAATCGCATACGACGCCAACGCCTTACATACACCGGCAGGACAGCGTTTTTCTACGACATGGGCCAAATATTCCTCGCGGAAATGTTTCAAGGTAGAAAGCACCGGATTGGGAGCCGTTTTACCTAACGCACACAAAGAAGATTTTTGGACCGCTTTGGCTAATTCTTCCAATGTTTCTAACGTCTTCATCGTACCGCGCCCTTCCACAATATCGGTCAGCAACGTAAGCATTTGGTCCGTACCTTCACGGCAAGGGACACATTTTCCGCACGATTCGCGTTTGGTAAATTCCAAGAAAAAGCGTGCCACATTTACCATACAGGTATTATTGTTCATGACAACAAGCCCGCCCGAACCAATCATGGCGCCAACCCCTTTTAAGGAATCAAAATCTAACGGCACATCCAAATGTTCTTTGGTCAAGCAGCCGCCCGAAGGACCGCCGATTTGAGCGGCCTTAAAAGCACTTTTATCTACTTTTCCGTCACTCGTAGTCGTGCCGCCGGCAACTTCGTCAATCACTTGGCGCAAAGTCGTTCCCATCGGGACTTCCACTAACCCCGTATTGGCCACGTGTCCCGTTACGGCAAACGTCTTAGTGCCGGGGCTGTTTTCCGGACCGATTTTCTTAAATTCTTTCGCGCCCATTTCAAAAATTTTAGCAACAGTGGCTAATGTTTCCACGTTGTTAATAACAGTCGGCTTACCGAATAAACCGCTTTGGCTGGGGAACGGCGGTTTTACTTTCGGCATACCGCGTTTCCCTTCCACGGAAGCGATTAACGCCGTTTCTTCACCGCAGACGAATGCGCCCGCGCCTTCCATGACGTTAATTTTGAAATTTTTGCCGGAACCGAAAATATTTTCGCCTAAAATACCGAGTTCTTCGGCTTGTTGAATAGCGGTGCGCATACGTTTTACCGCTAACGGATATTCCATACGCACATACACATAACCTTCATCCGCACCGATAGCACGCGCCGCAATCATCATCCCTTCAATAACAGCGTTGGGGTTTCCTTCCATGACGCTGCGGTCCATGAACGCACCCGGGTCTCCTTCGTCGGCGTTGCAAATTACATATTTTTTCGGACCGGGTTCAATGCGGGTAAATTCCCATTTTTTGCCGGTGGGGAATCCGCCGCCGCCGCGTCCGCGCAAACCGGACTCAATCATTTCTTTGCAGATTTGTTCATCCGTCATTTCGGTATAAGCGCGTTTGGCTTGCGCGTATCCGCCGTGAGCAATATATTCGTTAATATCTTCCGGATTGATACGTCCGCAATCGTGCAACAAAATACGTTCCTGTTTGGAATAGAACGGAATTTCCGCTGTCGTTTTATAGTGGGCTTTAGAACTCGGGTCTACATACAACAAGCGGTCCACTACTTCCCCTTTCAAAATGGTTTTTTCAACGATTTCCGGCACGTCTTCGGGTTTGACATGGGTGTAGAAAACATCGTTGACGCTGACAAGCGGCCCCGCCGCACAGAAACCGCGGCAACCGCTAATGCTGATATAGTTTTCGTGGCAACCTTTAGTAATGTTCAAGCAATAACCGATTTTGCGTTTTTCCAATTCGGCTTGGAAAGCATCATATACTTTCATACTGCCGCCGGCCATACAACCGGTCCCGCCGCAAATAGTTACGCGGCCCGTTACATTTTTATACGCCTCTTTATAATCGTTGGCAATTTGTTCAATGGATTTATTAGGCATTTTGTTTCTCCGCAGCGATAATTTCATCAATAAATTTTTTGGCTTGGTCGGGGGTTACTTGCCCGTGGACGGTTTCGTCAATTACCATTACCGGTGCCAATCCGCAAGCCCCTAAACAAGATACACACTCTAAAGTAAAAAGACCGTCGTCGGTAGTTACCTTCGTATCGGTCAATTTCAGTTTTTCTTTTACAGCGGTAATGATACCAGCAGAACCTTTCACGTGGCAGGCGGTACCGTTACACACCTTAATGATATGTTTGCCTTTAGGGGTAATAGCGAAATGCGCAAAAAATGTGGCTACGCCAAATAGTTTGGCCGGCGAAATATTAAGTTTATCGGCAATATGACGCATAATATCTTCCGGTAAGAAATGATAAACTTCCTGCACTTGCTGCAGAATCGGGATGAGTTTGGAAGAATCATAACCATGTTCTTCCAAGATTTTGTCCGTCGGGGCAAACCTTTCGTTCATGTGGGAATCTCCTTAAAAATAACTTCCAAAATGTATCACTGCTTTCCGTTTGTGCACACACAAACGGGAGGAACGGATGGTCCCTCTCTCTATATTTTTTCACTTTTGAAGTACTCTGTCAAGAGAAAGCCGTTTTGCGGTAAAAAAAACGCGTTTCCCTTTCTTTCGGTTGATTTTATGTATTTTCTTATTATAGAATACCTATTATATTATCATTTCCGAAAAAGGAGAATTTTTAATGTTTTTATTACGCAAAAAGATGTTATCTTTTTTAACGGCAATTGCCTTGTGCATACCGCTTCAGGCCGTTGCTGAATATAACCACGTAACCGTGTACGAAAGCACCACAAACGCAGGCCTTTCACAAGGGAATTTGGGGTCGCATGCGTCCGATGCCTCAAAAACTTTTTATTTGGGATCCGATGTATCTACTCCAAATGATGTAAACGTTCGGTTTTCCAATAACTCTATCAGCACCGCCACCCCTGTGGCTCTTTCCAATAGTACACTTTCATTGTATAACGGCACCTTTTCTATTGCCGGCACCCAAGGGGCCACCCGTGTATTTTTACAAAATTCCAACTCATCAGGCGCCGCCACGAATACATCCGGCTTTTATTTTAATTTGACAAATAACACCGTCAATGTGGGAAACGGGTCAGAAAATATCCATCTTAGCGGGGGCAACACTTTATTCGGTGCGTTTTTTAACTCCTCCAATACCGCCATGGGATCCGGTAGCGTAAACGGAAATCAGGTTATTTTTAACAATAAATCCTCCTCCGACATTTCATCTGTTATCGGAGGTGCTGCCAGTACATATTCTTACAATTCCAATTTAAGCGGGGACTCTACCGTTGATCATAACACCGTTACAATCAGTACAGGCGAAAATTATCAAATTAACAGCACCTTATATGGCGGATATGCCGAAACTTTATTAACGGGCACGTATGGCCATTCTTACAATCTGACCAATACAATAGATTCCAACCAAACCAACTTAAATAACGGGGAATTTTACAAAGAAATTATCGGCGGAGAAGCCGTTATTTCTACCGATAGTAAAAATACAATAGCCACTTTTACGGGGAACGTACAGAATAACCAAATTAACGTTACCAACGGCCGATTTTACAACACCGTTTTGATGGGCGGACGTGCCTCCGTGGAAGGATCGGGTTTCAATACCGATACTAGTAATACGAGTGATTTATCCATTTCCGTACACGACAATAAAATTGCTATCTCCGGCGGAAAATTTTACGATACGCTCATTATCGGTGGCGTTGCAACTAACCCGATTGACACCAAAGGAATTTCGGGGGATATTACGGGCAACACCATAGAAATTAGCGGCACGCCGGAATTTAATGACTCCACCACGCTGCTAGGCGGTTATACGTCCGGTTCGGGTGCGATCAGCAATAACACGCTTTCGTTGAAAACAAAAAATGTAACGGTTTACGGGGCCGATAATTTTTCTACGTATCAATTCGCCGTTGCGGATGCGAACAACGGGGAAACCTTCCTGACCGTTACGCACGGGGACGGACACGATAATTCTTTCTTTTCCAATTATGAAAAAATATTTACCCCCCGCCGTTCGTTGAATTTGGAAAACGTAACCGTTCAATGGGCCGATTCCACCCTCACCGAGCAAGGACGTCCCGCCAACTTAAAAGTAGGACATACGCTGACACTGATTAACTCTACCAGCAGCAGTAACGTACGCGGAACAATTGCCAATAATGGTGTCCAAACGGATATTGTCAGCGGCGGTGATACCTATTCGTATAAAGTGGTGCAAGCCAATAACAAAGTTTACCTCGTGCATAACGGGCTTGCCACGCCGGGTAATTGGACACAAGACATCAGCCTTACCGCGCCCGCATTTGCCGACGGAGATGTATTTATGAATATTGGTGGCACTTTAACGGCCTCTTCCGTTACCGTCAACGGAAATGATTCGGCTGCTGCCGCTTTACACGCCGCTTTGCTAGATGTTTCGGCGCAAGATACCGCGTTAACACTGAACCATACAGGCGCCGGCCAAGTCAAATTTGACACAATTACCGTCGGTGACGGGCAATCTCTTACCAAAACAGGCTCGGGTTTTTACACCTTTGATAACATGACAATTAACGGCAGCGGCAGTGTTTCTTCGTTGGATGCGATGAGTGCCGCTACTACCGTTACACTTGCAGGCGCCACCCCTTCCTTTGACCAAATCAATTTAGGGAACGGCAGTTCGTTAACCGTCAGCGGCGGAACGTATGATTTTAATACCTTCAATGTGTACGATAACAGCAATACGCTTACCGGAGACTTAAACGCCGCTAACAAAAACTTAAATTTCTATTTAGCGGATACAACCCAAAAAACCGATACGGCCTTAACCGTAACCGGAAATGCCGATATTACCGATACAACTATTCAAGTAGGCATCCTCGGTTCCGATTCTCCGCTTCGGAAAGATGATTCGTTAGTATTATTGCAATCCGCCTCGTTAACCGGCGCGCCAGCCAACCAAACGGGTGTAGGCATGCAAGGGTTATTGCTTTCCTACGATTTTGACGTAGAAACGACAGGCAACCAATTAGTAGCCACTGTTACAAAAGCCGGACTTAATGAAGAATCCAAAGTATTTTTGGAAGGGCGAGCAGCCACTCTATCGTTTGTAGGGGAAGGCGGAGATTTTGCCGCTTCCAATGCGTTAAACAGTGCCCTCAAAGCCGCCCAATTGCAGGATGATAAATCGCTTGCTTTGTTCACCGCTTTCGGGGGAGGACAATCCCGCTACGAAACAGGTTCACACGTAAAAACAAACGGTTGGAATGCCGCGGTCGGTTTATCACACGATGTAACCATATTTTCTATGGAAACGGTCTTGGCCTCTTTTATAGAATACGGACAAGGAAACTACAACTCCTATAATACGTTCGCTTCCGGTAACTTGAAAGGAAGCGGTAATACCGAATATATCGGTTTAGGTATTTTGGGAAATTGGCTCGACCCCGAGCAAAATACTTACTTCAATATGTCTTTACGCGCCGGGAAAGTTTCTTCCGATTTCAAAAGCCATGTGTTCTTTGCCAATCAAAATGCCTCGTATGATTACGATACCATTTACTACGGCGGCCATTTAGGCGGCGGGTATATCTATGAAACCACCCGCGGGATAAATGTGGATTTGTATGCCCGCTATATGCTCACGCAACAACAAGGGAAGAAAGTGACCATTTCAAGCGGGGACGAAATCCGCTTTAACGATGCGCTTTCCTCGCGCGCACGGGCCGGTGCCAAAGCCACACTTGCACTTTCCGATGCGTGGAATACTTACGTCGGCGCGGCGTATGATTACGAATTTGAAGGAAAAGCAAAAGCGAGCGCATATAATATGTCGTGGGATGCCCCTTCTTTACAAGGCGGTAGCGTAGTAGGCGAAGTCGGTCTTTCTTATGCACGCGGCAATTGGTTGTTCGGCCTCGGAGCGGAAGGATATGAAGGAGAACGTCGCGGATTTAGCGGAAATGTGCAGATGGGATACAAATTCTGATATCGCTTCTTTACATACAAAACCCCGGGTAATCAGCCCGGGGTTTTGTATGCAATAAGAGCAAACTTATTTCTTTTTGTAAGCCCGTAAAAGTAACTCTTTATCGTTTTCCGTAGTGTTGACGGCCTTCTTTTTGGCTTCATCCTTACGGTTACGTAAATGGTTATATTCACTATCCACCCGTTTCACGAGTTCTTTATTGGCGGGGTCTTTACGCAACACTGTTACTAACGCTTGGTTCGTTTTAGCATCCTCGCCGATCGCGGCAACCGTTCTTCCTAAAGATGACAAAGTACCTTCTTCAAAATGGTCGGTCAAGGTATGTTGTGCAAGTGCATTATTCATACGCAACGAGTGGTCCGCCAATACTTTATAGGTACTCCACGCATCTCCAAAGCCTTTAGAGGAAATCTTAAGGAGTTTTTGCGTATTGTTTCTGAAATCATTACTCACCATATAAAATTTGGCACGCAAGTCAAAGAATTTCTCCATATTTTTTACAAGTATGCCAAGCAAACGGTCATCCATCGTTTTACCATTTGCCAAAAGAATCTCTTTCTCTGTTTCTTCCAGAGCGGCGTAAACCGTATCGTTTAAGGTCAACAACAAAAAGGGTTTTTTCGTAATGATTTCAAAGTACAACCCTTCCAACGTCCAACGAAGTTCCTTTTTTTCTTTTGCATCAAAAATAATACATTCTACTTTCTTCACTAATTTTTTTGTACCTTGATCGATGGCTTTTTTTACATTTTCTTCCCCGGCAATAGCCGTAAACATACTCACTGCGGGGATGGAAGAAGCCACGGCGGAACATTGGCCGGCCACATATTGCAAGCGTTGCCAAAAATTTTTATCTTGTGCCGTAATGTTGTAGCCGGTTTTCCAATTGACCGTTTGGATATCCAAAATCATTTTCCCTTTGATTTCTTCAAAAGAATCTTGTAAATCAGCCGACATAACGCTATCATCCGTGGCATAATCACCGGCATGGGAACTGATAAACGGCACTTGGGGAATGGGTCCGTTGGCCCGCAAAAGTTCTCCTTCCGACGTTTTATTTTCGGGAACCGCCTCCGTATCTCCGTCATCCGGAGGAAGGATTAAGTCATCAAAAAACAATGCTTTTTCCATTTCATCGGAAGTGATAACGACTACCGTATCCGGGCCGTCCATTTGCAAAGAAACTTCTGCCAACGTATAAGAAGTGCAGAAAGTAAGCAAACCTAATAACAACCACAATTTCTTCATAATCTCTCCTTAAATTAAATATCACTATGATACTATATCATAAAATATATCAACTGTATCTGCAACGGACTTTAGTCCCAGCCAAAGCGGTAAAAAGGACCTAGGTCCTCTTTGTCCGCTGATGTATTTCCTTCCGAAAATGACGGACCTCTTTTCTAGAAAATATCACTAGAATATGCTATGATACTAAATATATTAAGGACCCGGTTTGGCTAAAATTTATGAATACACATTTACAGGAAACGAAAAATTTTCTTACGGAAACAATCCAAAAAGAAATCTCCGCGATTAAAGAGTTGGAACAATCCATTGATGCAGAAACCCTTTCCGCCGTTTTGGATGCGATGGAACATACGGCCGGACGAATTGTCGTAACCGGTATGGGGAAATCCGGCATTATTGCCCAAAAAATTGTATCCTCTCTTGCCTCCACCGGGACAACAGCCGTTTTTTTGCATCCGGCAGAGGCTAGCCACGGTGATTTGGGGATGATTTCGCAAGAGGACCTTGTCATTGCTATTTCCAATTCCGGCGAATCTAAAGAATTGGCCGATGTCATCAATTACTGTAAACGCTTTCATATTACGCTTGTAGGGATTACCAAAAATCCGCAGAGTACGCTGGCAAAAAATGTAGATTTCGTACTCCGGCTACCGCAAAGCCCGGAGGCCGACCCGTTGGGATTAGCGCCTACGTCCTCTACCACGGTTACTCTCGTATTAGGAGATATTTTGACCGTTGCCCTCATGACACGCAAACGCTTTACCGCGCAAGATTTTCAGTTACGCCACCCGGGTGGAAAGTTAGGTGCTATTTTACAAACGGTTGCCCAACTGATGCATACGGGAAAAGACATTCCGTTGCTGTCGGAAGAAGCCCTCTTTGAAAAAATTATCGTAGAAATGAGTGAAAAACGGCTCGGTTGTGTGGGTTTTATCAATCAGGCAGGCGATTTGACCGGTATTTTAACAGATGGGGATTTGCGCCGCAATATGTCACCTGCGTTATTTGAAAAAACCGGTGCACAAATTATGCACAAAGACCCGAAACATGTGCCCCCCTCTATGTTGGCTTCCGAGGCCCTATACCTCATGAATAGTAAAAAAATAACAACGCTTTTCGTAACCGAAAACAATAAACCGATTGGGATTGTGCACATCCATGATTTGTTAAAAGCCGGTGTAAAATAATAAAGAGTGAGCATAAAAAAGGGGCTTATTTTAAGCCCCTTTTTTATTTTCCTTTAACAACTGTTCAAAAGTAGAAGCCCGCAAAGGACGGGAGAAAAAATATCCTTGTGCTAAATCACAACCGATGCCGCGCAGAAAATCCGATTGTTCCCGCGTTTCCACCCCTTCCGCTACCGTATTGATACCGAGCGTTTTAATCATTTTTACGGTACCTTCTATCACTTTTTTGGCAAACGGACTATCCTCAAAACCGCTCAAAAATTCTTTATCGAGTTTAATACTGTCAAAATGTAAATTTTTCAACACATTTAAGGAAGAATACCCCGAACCGAAATCATCCATCGCTACGGAAAAACCGTACAGGTGAAGCATGCTCATTACTTCTTGGGCACGGTCTAAATTATTAAAGATGATACTTTCCGTCAATTCTACTTCCAACATATCATGCGGCACGTTATATTTAGCCGCCAACCGGCGCATCTGCGGAATAAAATCCATATCATTGAGGTGTAGCCGCGAAAAATTAACCGCAAGAGGAACCGTTTGCAATCCTTTATCCTGCCAAGAACGGATTAAACGGGCCACTTCTTCAAAAATAAACATATCCAATTTCAAAATAAAACCGTTCCGTTCAAACAATGGGATAAACTCATCCGGCCGGACAATACGGTCTTCCCCGCGGTTCCAACGCACGAGTGCTTCCGCCCCGCGTAATTCGCCGGTCTTAAAATCACACTTGGGTTGTAAATAAACTTCAAATTCGCGGTTCTCTAACGCATCTTCCATGGCAGCTTCTATCTGCCGTTCGGCAATTACACGGCTGCGGTCTTCCTCCTCGTAAAAACGGTAACGCTCCACAGAAGAAGTTTTGGCTTGCTCGAGGGCCAAGTGGGCACGGTCCAACATAATGTAGAAAGGAATATGTTCGGTAATTTCGTAAATGCCGAACGATACATCTAACATAACGCATGAACCTTCCAACGAACAATTTCGCCGTAACTGCGTGCCCAACTCTTTAATACGTTTCGTAAATGTTTTCCGGTCTGTGTAAGCAAGTAATAAAATAAACCGGTCTGCCGATAACCGGCAGAAACTTTCTTGTTCTGTGATTTGTTCGCGCAATACTTGTGCCACCCGTTTGAGCACTTCATTACCGCGTTCGTAACCGTTCAAATCGTTAATCACTTTGAATTTATTGATATCAAAAATCAACAGTGCGGCTTTGTGTTCTAGGGCATCTAACCGGCGCTCAAACTGTTCACTCATGCGGTTAAAATTATCCGCTCCGGTCAAGGGGTCCACAAAAGCCGTTGTAAACAAACGGCGGTTACTGTCGTCGCGTAAACGCAGTATGAAAAAAATCAAGAAATAAAATACACAGAAAATAGCACCGAACAGGAGCAGTGAAAGTTTCGTCAGCTGGCTTGCCTGTTCTTCCACGTACGTTGCCGGAACGGAAGAAACAATGTACCAATCGTTCGTTTGCAACGGTACGAATTGATAGAAAAGATGCGCAGACGTATCATCTTCCCGGAAACCTACCAGCACCGTTTCCCCCTCATTGATTTGTATCCGTAAACGGTCCAAGGTAGCGGGTGCATCTAATTGGACATTTTCCAACGAAGCAAAAATATTTTTATACGAAAGCGGTTCATAGGAAAGCATTACTTCACCACTGCGGTCTATCACGATGGCGTGTCCGTCGCTACCCATAGAAGAGAGTGCCAAAATACCTTTATAATAATCTTGCTTTTGCATGGCAAACATAGCCCCGATCGGTTTTTGGTTATCATTTGGGTCTAGGCCGATGGCCTGCACTACAAAAGAAGATTGGGATGTTTCATCCCCTTGGGTGGAAATACCGGTATAAAAAGTGCCTGTTCGCGCATTGGCTAAAATATCTTTTAACATACTCCGGTGGAGTTTTACGTTTGGGGCCGAATAAAAAATTTTGCCGCTTGTCAGTATCATCCCAAGCAGATTAAAACGGTCGTTACTGTCGTAATGGGCAAGCGTTTCTTCTACCACGGAATCATCTTTCCACGGATAATCATTTTCCAAGGAAAGTGCCGTTACGGATAAAATTTCGCGGTCGGTTTGTATGAGGCGGTCAAAATCCGTCGCGGCTTCTTTACCGGCATCCGCGATATGCACTTTCACATCTTCTTCCAACAATACGTTTACTTGCCGCCAATAAATTACCACACCGGCCGTCACTACAATAGCCGCTAGTAAAGCGAACACAATAAACGAACGGAAAGAAATGCGTTGTATATTCATAATCCTTTAAGAACGGTTATTATCCGCCCCCGCTAATTGCTGCTGACGAAAATGGCCGATGGTTTGTTGCGCATACGCGAACATCGGATAAAACGGATGCTCCGGATTTTTTACGTCCTGCTCCGCTACCTGAATAAAAAACAGTTTCTCTTTGGATACGGCAAACAGACACACGGTTTGTGCATCGGACACATGCGGCAAATCACTTCCGGCGGGGAGAGATTTCATTTGTCCGGTTAATTTAGCCGCATACGCCAACATACGGGCCGCCGAAGTTTGTAAATTTTCGTTTCCATGGCCGCCTATCATACCGCCAATACCGCTAGGGCTGTTATTTTCAAAATAAAAACTACTGTCCCCTAACGAATTAGTGGCAATAAAAATGTGTTTATTTCCTGCGCCGTCCCATACGGCAAATTCCAAGCCAGCGATCGCAACTTTATCCGCACCGATTTCCAAAATTCCTTTTCGGTTTTCCAAATTGGCAATATCTAGCCAAAAGTTGCGCATATTTTGATAAGCGGGTTTCATAAAATTCCTCTTTAATACTATATCATTTTCTAACCTGAAAATTGTTTTGTTTTGAAAAGTTTTTTTGTATAATCAAAGAAAAGAAAGGAGAAAATCCATGGCAGAAAAAGGACGCGTAGTTATCTTAATGATTGATTCGTTCGGTATCGGAGGCGCAGAAGATGCGGCCCAATTTTCCGATACGGGCGCCGATACGTTAGGGAACATACTCTCTGTCCGCGGACATTTGGATATTCCTAATTTAGCACAATTAGGGCTTATCAAAGCCGCAGAGGCCTCCACCGGTAAAACCTTACACTTGAATACCGCACTTTCTTCTTCTATCCGCATCCCTTCCAAGTATGGTTTTATGCGGGAAATCAGCCACGGAAAAGATTCCTCGGTAGGCCATTGGGAAATGGCAGGTGTTCCGGTAAAATTTGAATGGGGTTATTTTAAGCCGGATTATCCGTCCTTTCCGCCATCCCTCATAGAAAATATCTGCCGGGAAGCCAATTTACCCGGTATTTTGGGCAACAAAGCCGCCTCGGGCACGGTCATTATTAACGAACTCGGGGAAGAACATATCCGCACGGGTAAGCCGATTTGTTATACGTCCGCCGATAGTGTTTTCCAAGTGGCCGCCCATGAAAAATATTTTGGCTTGGACCGTTTATATAAGGTGTGTGAAATTGTTTTTAAGCAAGTAGCCCCGTATAACATAGCACGGGTGGTGGCACGGCCGTTTGTGGGCGAGAAAAACGGTGAATTTACCCGCACAAAAAACCGCCATGATTATTCCGTTAACCCGCCGGCTCCTACCGTATTGGATGCGGTAAAAAATACGGGCGGAGAAGTAATTTCCGTCGGTAAAATATACGATATTTTCGCCGCACAAGGGATTACCAAAGCCGTCAAGGCCTACGGCTTGGAAGAATTATGGAATGCGACGTTACGGGAAGCCCAAAACGCGCCCGATTTTAGCGTTGTATTTACGAACTTTGTGGATTTTGATATGACTTGGGGACACCGCCGCGACGTAGAAGGATATGCCAAAGGGTTGGAATATTTTGATACGCGCTTACCGGAACTAGTGAACCAACTGAAAGAGAATGATTTAGTTTTCATTACGGCCGACCATGGTTGCGACCCGACGTACAAAGGCAGTGACCATACGCGCGAACATGTGCCGGTGTTGTTGTTTGGCAAAAACATCCGCCCCCAATTTATCGGCGGACGAAATACCTATGCGGATCTTGGGCAGACAATTGCGGATTTTTTCCGATTGCCACCGTTAGCATACGGTACGAGTTTTTTAGATAAATAATTCCGTTGTTTTAGTATAAACGGAATGAATTGCGTAAAGTTAAAAATAGTAAACTTACGTAAAGGCAGTTAAAATTTTATTTCTGTTTTTGGAACTGTATGCAGAATACAGGTCGTCTTTGGGAATCCAAAGACTTCATCTCACACCAAAAACAGTCGTGTTTAGGTACAGTTGCGTCCTGCAGGTGCAACTGTACCGAGTGTTTCCCGCTGCACAAGCGGGGAACCACGGCTGTTGCAATACGGACAGTGAGATGAACGTACTGCAACGGCCGTTTTTCATGCTTTTTCCAAACAGATAAAAGAGAAAAAGTTATGAAAAACAAACACGCATTTACACTAATAGAATTATTAGTTGTAGTACTGATTATCGGTATTTTAGCGGCGGTTGCCTTGCCAAAATATCAGGTGGCTGTAATGAAAAGTGAATTTTCAAAATTTTATAATTTAGCCATGACCTATGACCGCGCCACAAAAGAATTTGAACTAGCCACCGGCCGTTTTCCGACAGATTTTGATGAACTCGTTTTGGAAAAACCGAACGGTACTACAACCGTACCCAAAGAATATTATTCTTGCATTAAAAATGAAAAATTCTTCTGTTGTATTATCCCGCATATTGGCTCTACTTCGCAAGCCGTAGATTGCGGGGACATGCAATACCGGATTATTTTTCACTATATGAACGCCTCAACGCAAGATAAAAAATATTGTGCGGCAAATAAAAATAATGCAACCGCCACAAAAATTTGTAAATCATATGGCTCTAGTGTGGCCGAGTGGAGTATTTTTACACCCGACGGGACACAAAGCGGCGATTGGATTTACTACACAATGTAGGCATAAAAACGGCCTCCTCCTAAAGAGGAGGCCGTTTCGCGTAAAACAGGGTTATTCCAATTCTTTCAGAAAAGCCGCATAACTTGCATCACTCGGCATACGCCAATCGCCGCGCGGCGACAAATTGACACTTCCCACTTTCGGTCCGTCCGGCAAACAAGAACGCTTAAACTGTTGTGCAAAGAACCGCTTGAAAAATACGGTCAACCATTTTTTAATCACGCTTTCGGTAAATTTTCCGCTAAAGGCCTGTTTGGCTAAAAACAAGATCTTGGCAGGGCCGAAACCGTACCGCAAAAAATAATACAGAAAGAAATCGTGCAGTTCGTACGGGCCAACGGTTTCCTCCGTCTTTTGGGCAATTTTGCCGTTCTTATCCGCCGGCAACAATTCCGGGCTGATTGGCGTATTGGTAATATCTTCCAAAACACTGCGTACTTTTTCGTCCTGTTGTGCGGCCGCCGCAAATAACACAAGTGAACGCACAAGTGTTTTCGGTACTCCGCTATTTACACCGTACATGGCCATGTGGTCCCCGTTATAAGTCGCCCATCCGAGGGCTAGTTCGGATAAATCGCCCGTTCCTACAACAAGTCCGCCCGTTTGATTGGCTACATCCATTAAAATTTGGGTGCGTTCGCGCGCCTGTGCATTTTCATACGTAATATCATGTACGGACGAGGAATGACCGATATCCGCAAAATGTTGTTCGCATGCTTTTTTGATACTGATTTCGCGGACGGTAATTCCCAATTTTTTCATGAGCGTTATCGCATTTTGATAGGTACGGTCCGTCGTGCCGAAACCGGGCATGGTAATACCGATAATATTTTTACGCGACCAACCCAATACGTCAAACGCTTGTACGCAAACAAGCAACGCAAGCGTGGAATCCAACCCGCCGGAAATACCTACAACGGCTGTTTTCGCATGAGCGGCTTCCAAACGCGTGGCAAGCCCTTCCCGTTGGATAGCAAAAATTTCGCCGCAGTTTTCCGCCAATGTTAACCCTTGCGGCACAAACGGTAACGGATCTACCGTACGGGTCAATTTTTTAACGGGAACTACTTTTTGCCCGCTTTCTATAACGGCATAAGCGGCCGCGGAAGAAAGGGCACTGTCGCTACGAAAGACACTATTTTGTGTCCGTTCGTTGGAAAGGCGTTCGGTATCTATTTCACTGATTACCAATTGTTCTTCCCCGGCAAAACGCTCGGAAGCAGCCAACAGTTTCCCGTTTTCATAAATCAGTGCATTGGTACCGTACACGACATCGGTAGTAGATTCTCCCTTTCCGCAAGATACATAAATATATCCGCTAATCGTGCGGGCGGATTGTTGCGCGATTAAATGGCGGACATAGGTATGTTTCCCAACAAGCGCATTACTTGCCGATAAATTGAAAATGACTTCCGCCCCTTGCAAGGTACTCTCGCAGGAAGGAGGTATGACGGCCCACACGTCTTCACAAATTTCAACGCCGAACTTCATACCGCCCGCTTGGAAAATGACATCTGTACCCGCATAAACGGATTGTCCGCAAAATTGTATCCATGCGCCGTCCCATTCCAAAGCGGACGTAAACCACCGTTTCTCATAAAACTCTTTATAGTTGGGTAAATGTGTTTTGGGAACAATCCCTAAAATTTTCCCTTTGTAACAGACTACGGCCGCGTTAAACAAAAATGAATCATGTTTGACAGGCATACCGACAATAAAAATAATATCGGTTAGGCGCGTCTCTTTCAGTAGAAATGACAGGGCTTCTTCCGCGGCACGCAAAAGCGACGGTTTGAGAAATAAATCCCCGCACGTATAACCCGTAACGGACAATTCCGGAAATGCCAACACGCGCACGCCTTGTTTGAAACTCTTTTGAATCAGCCCCAAAAGTTGCTGCGCATTATACTGCGGATCGGCTACTTTTACCGTGGGAATACCGGCTGCAACCCGTACAAAACCAAAATTTTCCATAAACACTCCTTTCCTCGTTAATAAATAGAAACAACTTCGTAACCGGCGTTTCGTACAACTTCCATAAGTACATTATCCGGGATGTCTTTCGCGGCTTCCACAAATGCCGTTTTTTTATCCAAATCCACTTTGGCGCGTACACCTTCAATACTATTCAGTGCACGTTCTACATGGGCGGCACAATGACCGCACATCATTCCTTGTATGACCAATGTTTTCTGCATAATTTCTTCCTTCCCCATCGAATAACAGGGCTTAAAAAAACGCAAACGGAGCGCATTTGTAACTACACACAACGAACTAATGCTCATCGCTGCTGCTGCAAATGCAGGGTTTAATTTCCATCCCAGCGGTACATAAAACAATCCGGCCGCTAAAGGGATCCCTATTACATTATAAAAAAATGCCAAGAACAAATTCTCTTTTATATTTTTCAGTACGGCCGCACTTAATGCCAACGATACCCCTATTTCCCGTAAATCATCCCGCATTAAAACGATATCGGCCGTTTCGGCGGCCACGTCCGTTCCCGTATGAAAGGAAATCCCCACCTGCGCGCGGGCTAAAGCCGGGGCATCATTGACCCCGTCCCCTGCCATGGCGACTTGTTCGTTCTGCGCTTGTAAATAGGCAATTACCTGTTCTTTTTCATGCGGTAATACTTCCGCCTGCACATCTTCAATCGATAACTGTGCGGCCATTTCGCGGGCAGCGGACAAACGGTCTCCGGTTAAAAGTAAAATTTTTTTACCTAATTTTTTCAAATACAAAACTGCCTCTTTTGCCGACGGGCGCAAGGTGTCACTGAAAAACAAAGTGCCGATATAACTACCATCCTTGGCAAAAAATAAAGGGATCTGCCCCGGCGGACAAACAACCGGCGGAACAAATATTCTCCACTGCGCCATGGCCGCTGCATTACCGCCGCAAATGAGCCGGTTGGCTACGTTACCACGCACGCCAAGCCCTTCCGTGAAAGCAAAATCCGTAACAGGTTGCAACACCATTTGTTCTTCTTCACAAGCGCGAACAATCGCACGGGCAAAAGCATGTTCGGACGGTTTCTCCACGGCTCCCGCCCACTGTAATACTTCCCGGGAGGTCAATCCTTCTGCGGCTGATATTCCGGCTACCCGCATTTGTCCGCTCGTTAGGGTACCGGTTTTGTCCAACACAACGGTTGTTACACAACACGCATGTTCAAAAACGGAAGCGGATTTTATCAAAATACCTCGCCGAGCGGCTACCCCCATCCCTACCATAATAGCCGTCGGCGTAGCAAGCCCTAACGCACACGGACATGAAATAACAAGCACGGACACCGCACAGGAAACGGCAAAACCGGTTTCCTTTCCCGCGATCATCCACGCTAAAAATGTAATGAAAGATACGATCAACACACCGGGTACAAAAACAGCACTGACCCGGTCCGCCAATTGTGCCACCGGTGCCCTGCCGGAAGAGGCCTCTTCCACAAGCCGCGTAATTTGGGCGAGTAACGTTCCTTGTCCGGTTTGCCGAATTAACACCTCTATATATCCGCTAACTAAAAGCGTGCCGGCACGGACAAAGTCTGTCTCTTTTTTCTCCACCGGGAAACTTTCACCCGTTAAAACACTTTCATCCACACTGCCGTGCCCTGTTTTTATTATACCGTCTGCCGCCAAACGCTCACCGGCACGAACCACTAACAAATCCTCTTTTTTTAGGGAAGAAACTTCCACCGTTTTTTCTTGCCCGTTTTGTTTAATAACAGCCGCTGAAGGCATGAGCCGGATGAGGGCAGAAATCGCGCGGGAAGTTTTTTCTTTCGCACGCGTTTCCAACCATTTGCCGAAAGTAATCAGGGTTACAATCATAGCGGCGGATTCAAAATACAAATGCGGAAAAGACGACAGCCGCAATCCTTGCACACTTTGCCAAAGACTAAACAACACCGAGGCCCCCGCCCCAACGGCTACCAAACTATCCATCGTCGGAGAAAAATGAAATAATCGGTAAAATCCGTTGATAAAAAACGAACGGTTAATGCCCAAAACAGGTAATGTAAAAAGTAACTGAAAAAATACTTGATAGCCAAATTTTTCTTCCAAAACGGATGGATAAAACGGTAATATTTTTGCGCCCATGGTCACGTACAAGAGCGGCAGTAAAAAAACACAGGAAAACAAAAAACGCTTTTTTAACCGAGCCGCTTCACAGGAAACAGGTGGCTGTTTTTCTTCTGCCAAACGCGCCCCGTAGCCGGCTTGTTCTACCGCATGCACAAGGGCCGCTACCGAAACGGAAGGTGCATGTTCCGCGGTCATTTTATTTTGCAGGAGCATCACCTGTACGGACGAGACCCCTTGCAGCGAAGAAACAGCCTTGCGGATGTGTTCCGCACAGGTGGGGCAAGTCATACCGGTTATATAAAGGGACGTTTTCATAAGAAACCTTTTCTTTTATTATAGTATTTATGAAGGAACGGCTTATATATATAACCCTTTTTTGTGCTTGCCTCAATATATGGATAATGTTTTAATAGGTTAGCGGTTAGATACCGCAAATTTATCTCAGGAGGTTTGTATGCACAAACTTATTTCCACCTTGCTCTGCGCCGCACTCTTTTTGGCTACCTTTTCCGCACAAGCGGCCTTTGCATGCACCGGCATAACGATTACAGCAGCAGACGGCACCCGCTTACAAGCACGCACGATTGAATGGAGCGGCGGCAACTTAAACAGCAAACTGATTATTCTTCCACGCCATCACAAAAATACCGCGCTCACACCCGACGGTAAAAATGGGCACGTATGGTACAATAAATACGGCGCCGTGGGGGCAAGTACCGTGGCTCCGGAATTTGTAACGGAAGGGGTCAATGAAAAAGGATTAAATGCGGGAATTTTTTATTTCTCGCACTATGGCAGTTTGACACCATACAATAAGAAATATGCCAAAAATTCCGTCAGCGACGGTGAACTCGTCCGCTATATACTCACCAATTTTGCTACCGTGGACGAAGCCCTCAAAGGACTTGAAAAAATAGAAATTATCCCGATTGCTAAACCGGATAAAGACGGTCATTATGCCACGGGGCATTGGCGCATTTCCGACCCGAGCGGACGGAATATTGTATTAGAAATTACCCATGAAGGAAAACGAACCGTATATGAAAACAACTTGCATGTAATTACCAACTCTCCTTCTTTTGCATGGCACCAAGATAATTTGAATAATTATGTTCATTTAACTTCCGGCAAAGCGGAAAATCAAAAAATCGGAAATGTGGAACTTTTTTCCTTCGGGGGAGGATCCAACTTGGCGGGATTGCCCGGCGATTTAACGCCGCCGTCCCGTTTGGTGCGGGCCTTCTTTTGGCTAAATACCGCCCCTGTGCCTGCCGATACGTATGCGGCCGTCACACAGGCCTTCCATATTTTGAATAACTTTGATTTGCCCATCGGTGCGGAATATGCCCCGGGACAAACTATCCCCGCTATGCCGAGTGCTACCCAATGGACGGCCGTTTCGGATATGACCCACCCTGCGTTCTATTACCGCACCATGTACAATTCTGCCATCCGCAAAATTGATTTAACGAAAATTAATTTTGCGCGCGTACCCTATACGGTAACGGATATGGATGCAACCCCGCGGGAACAATTCCACGAATTGACGTTCTAATCCACACGCACACCACACCTGCCGCTTTATGCGGCAGGTGTTTTTTATACTGTCGTAGGACGTATTTTTTTGCTACACTATCCGTATGCTGACACTTTGTATTATCCTTTTCATGTTAGGGCTTAATGCCGTGCTAGCCGCTTACGAAATTGCACTAGCCTCCATTTCGCGCACCAAATTATCCGTACTGTTACAAGAGAAACACTCCGGTGCAGAACAAGCCTTGTTTATGAAGGACCACATGGAAGGCAGTTTAGCCGTTATCCAAATCGGCATTACGCTTGTCGGCTCAATTGCCGCAGCAACCGGCGGTGCGGGCGCAGATAATTTATTTGTACCGTTTTTCAAACAACTCTTACACATCCCCGCTAAACTAGCATACTTATTATCCATGGCATGTGTTGTATTGCCGCTTAGTTTCGTAACCATTGTCTTTGGCGAACTGACACCTAAAACCTTCGCGCTGCAAAACAAAGAGTGGGTCGTATTGAAATTATCCCCTTACATAAAAGTAATGTACGGTATTTTGCTACCGATTGTATCGGTGATGGAAAAACTCGTACGTTTTTTAACGCACAAAGCCCCGCATCACACACAGGACCCCAAAGAAATAAAACGCGCGGCGCTGACCGATTTACGCGCGGCGGCGGCTATTGCTTCTTCCTCGCGCTTATTTACGAAAACCGAGGAAAAAATCGTCCTTTCAAGTGCCCAATTTTGCATGCGGAAAATTCGTGAAATACAAGTACCGCTCTCACAAGTGTATATGCTGGCGGCTGATGCATCCATCGCGGAGACTTTTTTGAAGGCCCATTTGGATATGCACACACGCTTTCCGGTATTGGATAAGGCCGACAATCCGCAAAGTATCATCGGCTATTTGAATTTTAAGGATATTTTCGTCGCCACCAAATCGGGCGGCGGCACGGCCACTTCGGCCCGGTCTATTATCCGCCCGATTATCCGTTTAGATGCGGACACCATTATTTCCTCCGCCTTACAAAAACTAATGAAAAGCAAACAACATATTTGCTTGGTAACCGAGGAAGAAACCGTCACGGGCATTTTAACGCTAGAGGATATTTTTGAAGAAATGGTAGGAGAAATTGAGGATGAGTATGACTTTTTCCCCGCGTATATCCGTCCGTTTGGGCAATCGTTTATCGTAAGTGCGAGTGCCAATATGGCTGAAATTTTTGAAAAATTAGACTTACCTATCCCCGCCCAACTGCCCCCGACGCAAACCGTAGAACAATGGATCAGCGAACAATTAGAAGGCCGTCCGGCCACCAATAACCAAAAATTCCGCAAGAACGGCTTAATTTTGGAAACCCGCAAATTCCGCCGGCACAAATTGATGGAAGCCATCGTAACAAAAGCGGAATAATCGAAAAACGCGTATAATAAAAGTATGAAGAAACTTTGTGTGTATGTTTGTTTAGCGTTTTTTTGTGTGGCAAACACGCACGCCAAAACAAGCGCCGAAGAACCGGAAATTGTCATTGAACTGACCGGGCAACCCGCCATCACATTTCCGGACATAGCCGTATGGCAAAAAAACGAGCAACAACTCTCCCGTCTGTTCAAGGGAAAGGACCGCACGTTTGTTTTGTACAGTATCAGTTCCGTTTCTTCGGCGGACACCGTACTGACGGCGGAAAACGGCACGAAATACCTCTTTGTCCGCTACGGACAAGACGACCGGGATTACCGTAAATTTTTATTTGACGAACAGGAACGGTTTTTAGCGGCAGCGGATAACGTGGAAACCGTCCTGAAACTCAACCGGCAATACGGTATCAATTTAGGCGTTAACGAAGCGGATTTTGCCACCCGCTTTCAAGATAAAACCATCCTGACAAACGTGGCGGATTTCCCGAACAACAGGCAATACCAAGTGTACCAATTAACCGCGAAAGGGACGACATCTTATTTTGTTTTTTCCGATGCAAAACTGCAAAAAATTTATCCGGATGAAAATGCGTATAATGAATATATGACGTCACTTTCCCAAAAAAATAAAGAGTGGTTATCTAAACGCAAAGCCGAAGAAAAGACCCTAGCGGAAAAACGGCAGAAGGAAGCCGCCGCAAAAAAAGCCAACCAAATTCCACGGCGAAAAGCCCTCGTGTCCGGCGGGACGGTAACCGACCAAATTTATCTGCCGCGCGCCCGGGGAGTGGACCCGATTCCCGCTTTGACCCCCAGCACCGTGCCGGCCGGAACGCCTGTTACAAAATACAATGAGAATGGTTTACCTATTTATTAAATATGATAGAATAGAAAATATGGATATATTGGATAATAAAGTATTTCATTACAGAAGAACCGCTTTACGTAAAATTATAGAGGCCTTTGATAAAGGCATATTGGAATCTTACGCTTACCGTATTCCTTTTGACGTCATCCCGCAAGATGCAAAATCATCTGTACGGTGTTGCATTTATAAAGAACGGGCTGTGTTCCGCGCACGTATGTTGGCGGCGCTCGGGTATAGTGTGGAAGAAGATGATGAAGCCACTTCCTTAAACGAGTATGCTTCCAACGCCGTACACCGCAACAATATTCCGGAAGTACCTTTAACGGTTATGGGAATTGCCTGTACAGGGTGTCCGCCGGCGCGCCATTTGGTAACGGAAGCGTGCCAAAGTTGTTTATCACGGCCGTGCCAACACGCCTGTAAATTTGGGGCTATTACCATTAACCCCACCACCCGCAAATCGTTTATTGATACGGAAAAATGTAAAAATTGCGGAGCGTGTGCCAATGCGTGTCCGTATCACGCCATTACATATATTCCCGTTCCGTGCGAACAGGCCTGCCCGGTGGATGCCATTCATAAAGATAAAAACGGGCTTGCCACGATTAAATTTGACCAATGTATTTCGTGCGGGAACTGTATGGAATCGTGTCCGTTTGGCGCGATTATGGAACGGAGCCAAATTATTGATATTTTAAGTGCCATCAAACGAGGGGAAAAAGTCTGCGCCATGATTGCGCCTTCCATTGTAGGACAGTTTGACAATGCCTCCCTCGCGCAACTGATAACGGCCGTAAAAAAAGCCGGTTTCTCCAAAGTGACCGAAGTGGCACAAGGGGCCGACATTACCACCCGCAACGAAGCCCGCGAACTCGTCGAACGGTTGGAAGGCGGTGCTAAATTTATGACCACCTCCTGTTGCGCAGCATGGGTACAAGCCGTTAAAAAACATTTACCCGCACTGAAAGAATTTATTTCCCATACCAAAACGCCTACCGGTTACACGGCGGAAATTGAAAAGGCGGACGGTTATACAACTGTCTTTATCGGGCCGTGTGTATCCAAACGCACGGAAGGGATGGAAGACCCGAACATTGATTACGTTATGACGTACGAGGAACTCGGCTCGTTGTTTGATGCTAAGGGAATCGTACCTTCGGAATGTGAAGAAACGCCGTTAGATCCGTCTATTTCCGGCGAAGCGCGCTATTACGGCGTTACCGGTGGTGTGGCACAAGCCGTAGAAAATGCGATTGGCGGCAAAAAACCGTTTGTTAAAATGGCCATTAACGGTATGGATAAAAAGACCATGCTGATTTTGAACGCCTACGCCAAAGGAACGGGCAATTTCCAACTGTTGGAAGTGATGAACTGCAAGGGAGGTTGTATCGGCGGACCGTGTACGTTAAAGCCGCAGGCCAAAGTTATCCAACCGATTAAAGACATTGTAGGCAAAAGCCCCAAAGTGCCTTGCGCGTTGGACGATAATAAATAATCTGACAATCTCCGCTTTCCCGGCGGAGATTTCTTGATACTAAAAGGAGTTGTTATGAAAAAATTATTTCTCTTTACGCTGTCCGTTTGTGTATTGGCAGGTTGTTCTCTCTTTCAAAAACAAAACGCCGCTGCCGACATGTGTAAAATCAATAAAAAAGATTGTTGGGAAATCGCCCAGTTATTACCGAAAACAAAAGACGTGCCTGCCCATCCGGAAACCGCTTCCGAAGAACTGTGGTGGAACATACCGGGCGGTACAAAATACGAAAATGCAGACCTTGCCAAAGTGGGCTTAACCGTTACACATTATATTATGTACCGCGACGGCGGGTCCACGGTTTACGTACTCAACGATGAAGTTTCCTTTTCCACCAACCGCCGTTTAGGCGAAAACCCCGACTACGGCGTAACAACCGTTCGGTTCAAAGACGGCAGAACTTTCAAATACGATGCTGACGGAAATTTAATGAAATAAATTGTGTGAAAAAGTGAAGTAAAAATCCCCGCATTACGCGGGGATTTTTAATAAGAAGAACGGTACACGGTATATCCCGATTTATGCCCTTCCGGAGTAGAGAGATTACTTGTAATTTCCCTTCCGCCTTCCTGTTTGCAAATACTCACTGCCGCACTATTTGTGCTTTTTCCATAACACTCTCGTCTTTCAAATCTAAAATACAGTTCAAATCCAATAGTGTAGTCCATTTTTCCGCATGTAATAGAAGGGGCCTCACTTTGATATCCTTCGCTCTCTTCCAGTAAACAACAATATATCTTTCCGCTCATTCCACAATTATTAGCAGTAGGATTGGATATTCGACTTCCGGCGGGCAAGTCAACGTCTAGTTGGTCAAAGGAAGTCGGCCATGTATTATTTGCCAAATAATAAACTTCCGCCGCTTTTTTGTAGGCAAATGCTAATGTTTTTATATTGGAAAAATAAGACTTTAACACCGCTTTTTGATATTGAGGAACGGCCACCGCGGCTAAAATGCCGATAATTAAAACGACCACTAATAATTCTATTAGCGTGAAACCTTTGGCCGCACGCTCCGTCACCCCCACGCGCCCCCGCTTGTCATTCCGCAGTGTTTTTGTGCGGAATATAGCGGGGCAAATAAAACCTTTTTGAGTGTTTTTCATAAGTCGAAATTCCCCCGTCGTAAAGTTATATAAAGGATAGCATACTCCCTACCTCCCCCACCCCACACACGCCATT
>Ga0265298_10002371_pt1 | contig 26317 bp, 19 predicted proteins | sample AusTroGonzalo_MG_3_FD_193486 | JGI IMG/M metagenome (GOLD analysis project Ga0265298, IMG submission 193486) | Bovine rumen microbial communities from tropical cattle in Woodstock, Queensland, Australia - Gonzalo_01 | ecosystem: Host-associated > Mammals > Digestive system > Stomach > Rumen ...
ATATGGGAACCTGAGTCTGTGTCTTTTCTACGGATTTCATCCGATCTATTTTTCAATTCCTCTGCTGCTGCTCTTTTTCCTGTTCCGCGAGAAACGGAACAGGTGGGGAATGGTGATTTGTCTGATCGCCTCCCTCATGGTCAAAGAGACGATGATGATTTTCTGGTTCGGTTACGGTGTCTGGCTGCTGTTCCGGAAAAAATGGATCTGGGGAGCCGTCCTGTCCCTTGGCAGTCTGGCCGGATTCTGGCTGTTGAGCAGCCGGGTTCTGCCGTATCTGGTGAATGCCGATGATTATCCGCTGACGTTCCTGTATGGCTCGCTTGGCCATACGACGCTGGAAGTGATACAGTCGCCGTTTACCAGGCCGGCGGCATTTTGGAATATCTGTCTGCAATGGCAGAATTTCGCTTTTCTGATCACCCTGCTGGTGCCGTTTTTCTTCTGCATCTGGCTGGATCCGGTCATGCTGATCGCCGTGATGCCGCTGCTGGCCGGTATCTGTCTGCGCGGTTCCCCGGAGATCAAAAGCATTGTGCTGCAGTATGGCACGGAGACGGCGACTGTTCTGCTGGCGATGGCTGCAGTCAATTTCAACCGGCTCCGTGAACAAGGCGGCAGCGGTATGTGCCGTTTCCTCTTTTTCGGCCTGAACCGGGGGAAATGTTCCCGTGCCATCCTGCTGAATGCTTTTGCGGTCACTCTGTTCATGACTTCCGGCATCGCCCATTATTGTTTTGCTCAGTCGAGCTGGGGCAAATACAGTTTCTCCTATGTGGCCAATCTGCCGGATATGACATCGGCGATAAACCGGCTCAAAGAGAAAATTCCGTCCGGAGCGCGGATCCTGGGGACCGAACGGCTGCGGAATCATTTCATGTATGATCATCCGACCATCAGTTTTATGTCTCCGCGGAACGTCGGTGATTTTATCGTATTCTCACTGGATGACCGGCTGATGGATTCACCGGAACAGCTGGAGTTTCTCCGGCGCCAGATCGCGGCGGATCCCAAAATCATCCCGGTCGTTTCCGCATCGGCCGGCAATCGCCATTTCGCAGCTTTCAAAGTCACCGACGGATCGGAAAAAAGTGCGGTTCCTTCCCTGCAGACCATTTCCGCCGATGAATTTGCCAGGATCGGTTTTCCGCTTCCGGTTGAAGATCATGATTTCAGCGTCCGCTATTTATACAGGGACAATAAACACGTCTTTCTGGTAAGGGTGGAAAAAGTGCCTGACCATGACGTGGATCTGCTGGTGGAAATGGAATCTTCCGCGGGAGAGAAAAGTGCTTTTTCCGAGCCGTTCGGCTGGGGGATTTATCCTGCTTATTCCTGTCCCGCGGGTACCGTGTTCATGGTGGAAAAAACTGGACCTCCGGCCAAGGGGATTCAGGTGATCTGCGCGGAACGGAAAGCTTCCCGGTTCAAACGCTGAACCGCTCATGGATCAGGCAGAGACCGCAGATCGCGGCAGTTTCCACCCGCAGCGTCCAGTTTCCGAAATGCAGGGGCTGGATGCCGTGATCGAGCATCCGTTTTTCCTCGTCTTCCGAAAATCCGCCTTCCGGGCCGACGAACCACGCAGCCGCGTCCCGTTTCGAGACAGGACCGTCCGATTTCCGCTGCTGCACCGAGCCGAAAAAACGCACCTGGCAATTCAGCGCGGAATCGGTCAATGCTTCGCTGAATTTCAGCGGTTCCGCCACTTGCGGCAGGAAGGGATTGCCGGATTGCTTGCAGGCTTCGAACAGCACTTCTTTCCAGCGGCCGTTGATGGAATCGCTGTCCGGCAGCGCCACCGAGCGCTCGGTCATCATCGGCACGATCCGCCAGACTCCCAGTTCGGCTGCCTGACGCAGGATCTGGTCCATCTTCTGCCGCCGCGGCGGGGCTATATACATGTGCAGACGGGGCGGCACGGGCGGTTCCGCATTTTCCAGATGCAGGATCCTGACCTGTTTCCCAACCTGCACTTCCGCCAGGGCAAAACGGCCCGCGCCATCCATCAGCCGGCATTTTTCGCCCGGTTCAGCACGAAGCGTCCGGAACAGATGCGCGCTTTCCTCTTTGTCGAGACGGACCACATCGCCCGCCGTGCAGCTGTTCAGCGCTTCGTATCTGAAGAGGTGCATGTCATTTCTTCCGGAGGATGGTCAGGGTGGAATCGATCAGGTTCAGGACATTGTCTGCCGCATTCGGGAAGGCTTTTTTCAGCAGACTTCCGCCTTTTTTCCGGAACGTTTCCGGATCGGCGGTCATGGCTTTCAGCTGACTGACGAAATATTCCGGCGTCAGGTCGCGCTCCTGCACGATATCGACCCCGCCGGTCGGTTTCAGATATTCTGCGTTGAGCGTCTGGTGGTCCTGCGTGGCGTAGGGGTAGGGGATCAGCATGGTGTATTTGCCGAAACAGGCGATTTCCGAAACCGTGCTGCCGCCCGCCCGGCAGACGATCCAGTCGGCCGCGGAATAAAAGAGATGGATATCCGGCGAGCCTTCCAGGATCAGATGCGGGAATGCGGCAGTCTGATAATACTGGCTGATCTCCTCCAGTTTTCCCGGACCGGAAAGATGGATCAGCTGGATCTGGTCCGGCGGAAAGTCGGCGGGGATCCGGCAGCGGGTGTTGATCGCCGCTGCTCCCAGCGAACCGCCGAACACCAGAACCGTGAAACGGTCCGCAGTCAGACCCGCGGACCAGCGGCGGTTGATTTCCGCGATGGCAGTGGTTTTATCGGTTTTACCCGCCAGAAGTTCGGGACGCAGCGGCATGCCGGTCAGCACGGCCGGACATCCGCACAATTCCGTGTCGGGCGAGGGGAAGGACAGCGCCAGTGCCTTCGCCCGGCGGCTCATTTTCAGGTTGGCTTTGCCGAGACGCGCATTGCCGTCGTGCAGGAAGATCGGAATCCGGCAGCTGACCGCGGCCAGATAAGGCGGCAGCCCGGCATAACTGCCCATGATCAGCAGCGCATCCGGCTGGAATTTACGGTATGCGGTGCGCGAAATGAAGAAACCGCGCAGTCCCCGCAGCATGAATTTCAGCAGCTTGACCGGATTACGGGAGAGTGGTTCCGCCGGGACGATGACCGAATCGATCCCCGCGTCCGAAGCGGTCTTATGCTGTTTGACGGCATGTTTTCCACCGATCAGCAGCAGTACTTTTCCGCCTTGTTTTTGCCATTCCGCCGCCACAGCCAGTCCCGGATAAAAATGTCCGCCCGTGCCGCCGCAGCTGATGCAGAGTTTCTGCAGTGTTTTCATGATTCGGATTTTCCTTTATTGGGGGTTGCAGAATGGAAAAACGGCAGGCTGCGCCATTTGTTCCGGACCTGTTCCCGCAGCTTGGCCGGATAATCGGGATAAGCCGCATCCAGCGCCACGCTGATGATCAGTCCCGTGGCAGTCAGACAGGCCACCAGGCTGCTGCCTCCGTAACTGATGAACGGTGCCGGCATGCCTTTGGTCGGAAAGGCGCCCGAGATCACGCCGATGTTGATGACCGCCTGGATCGCCAGGAAGGTGGTCAGGCCGAAGACCAGAAACATCCCTTGCCGCGTCCTTGCTTTCACGCAGATCCGCACGGCGAAAAAGATGAACGACAGATAGCCCAGAATGACCATGCACATGCAGATGAATCCCATCTCCTCGCCCACGATCGAGAGGATGAAGTCGGTATGCGCTTCCGGCAGATATTTGTGTTTCATCCGGCTTTCCGCAAATCCCACTCCCGTCCAGTTCCCCGACCCCAGCGCCAGAATCGAGAGCCACAGCTGATACCCGATGTCTGCCTGATACTGTTCCGGATCCAGATACATGACCAGCCGTCTCCAGCGGAACGGACTGAAGAATTTGATCAGCAGAAAGATTACCGGCGCAAGGATCAGCGGCACCGGGAGCAGGTAACGCAGCCGCGTTCCCGCGGCATACAGGATCGCATATACGATGATGCTCAGCAGCAGCGTCGTTCCCAGGTCGCGTCCCATCAGGACCAGCGCGATCGGCACCACACAGATCGAACACGAAAGCAGAATGAATTTGAACGGTGTCGTTTCGATCATCTTGATCTTGTCCGCGCTCAGTTTCGCCATGAACAGCGCAATGATGAATTTCGCGTATTCAGACGGCTGGATGCTTCCGATACCCGGCAGCTGGATCCAGCGCCGGGCCCCTTTGATCGGGGAAAACATCAGCGCCACTACCAGCAGGATCGTGACGCCGATCATGAACAGCCAGCTCCAGTCGGAGAGTTTTTTATACCCGATGACGATGACTCCGGCCATCGCGGCAAAGCCCAGTCCGCACCATTGCAGCTGTTTCACAAAATACTGGGTGCTCGCGTTCTTGATCCCGAGCGAAGTCGAATACAGAATCACCAGTCCGAACAGCACCAGTGACAAGGCTATTATGAACAGGGTGATCCCTTCGGCCAGCGGCGGTTCGGTTTTAACCTGCAGGTCTTCCGCCGCACTGAATTTATTGGAAAATCTTTGTTTCATCCTGTTAGCGTTCCCATTGATCCCGGTTAATACCGTAACTTAACGCCGTTTTCGGAAATTTCATCCCCCGATTTTGAAAAAATCGATTTTTTTTCGGTTTTTGTCAACGGACCGGCGGGGATCCGGGTAAAAACACCGGATAAAACGGTTATCGGACCAGCTTGGAAATGGTCTTGAACGCGGGATGGCGGGAGTCGTGCATCAGCTGGAAAAGCAGCATTTCCGCAGTCACGATCCGGACTCCGCTTTCACGCAGGAAATTCAGCCCGGCGGTCCGGTCGTAGTCATGCCGCGAATCTGTGCAGTCTTCCGCCAGATAGACTTCGTATCCCAGCTTCATCGCATCCAGCGCAGTCTGTAGTACGCAGACGTGTGTTTCCACGCCCAGCAGAATCATCTGTCTGCGGTTGAGCTGCGCCGCCGTCTCCTTGAATTCCGGCGTGCCGAAACAGGAAAACGTGATCTTGTCAGCAATAAAAGTGTTTTCCGGAAAAAGTTCCTTCACTTCCGGCAGCAGCTCGCCGAGTCCTTTCGGATACTGCTGCGCAGCAATGAACGGAATTTCGAGCGCACGGAGACCGCCCAGCAGCACTTTCACCCGCTGCAGCAGTTCCGCCGGACGGCTTTGCGTCGGCACGAGTTTTTCCTGCAAATCAACTGCGCAGACAAAAGCATCGGATGCATTTTCGATCATCGTATTCACCTGATAAAATGTGTGGGTTAAAAAAACGCCCCGGAAGATATCCCCCGGAGCGTTATGGGTTTCAATAGCAGAAAATCAGCGGTTGAGCACTTCCGCGATCTGGACCGCGTTCAGCGCCGCGCCTTTGAGCAGCTGGTCGCCGCTGACGAACAGATCCAGTCCGCGTTTGTCATTGCGGGAGATGTCCTGACGGATCCGTCCCACCTGGACATCGTATTTGCCCGTGACGTTGATCGGCATCGGATACTGTTTTTCAGCCGGATTGTCATACACCTGGACGCCCGGCGCTTTGGCCAGAATGGCGCGCGCTTCGTCCGGAGTGATCTCGCTTTCGAATTCCAGGTTGATCGATTCGGAATGGGCACGGAGCACGGGAACCCGGACCGAGGTGCAGGTGATCAGCATTTCCGGAGCGTGCATGATCTTGCGCGTCTCGTTGACCATCTTCATCTCTTCCTTGGTGTAGCCGTTTTCCTTGAACACGTCGATATGCGGGAACAGGTTGAACGCGATCTGCTGCGCCATGACTTTGACCTCGGCCGGCTTGCCTTCCAGGATTGCCCGGGTCTGGTCGATCAGTTCCTGCATCGCCGGCGCTCCGCCGCCGCTCGCCGCCTGATACGTGGAGCAGACGAGACGTTTGACTTTCCTCGCCACATGCAATGGATAGACCGCCACGGCCATGATCGCCGTCGTGCAGTTCGGATTCGCGATGATGCCCTGATGCTTGAAAGCATCTTCCGCGTTGATTTCCGGGATCACCAGCGGAACCGTGTCCACCATGCGGAAGGCGCTCGAGTTGTCGATCATGACCGCTCCGCTGTCCACACACGCTTTCGCGAAGGCTTCGGAGATGGAACCGCCCGCGCTGAACAGTGCGTAATCAACTCCCTTGAAGGAGTTTTCAGTCAGTTCTTCCACAGTGATTTCTTCGCCTTTGAACTTCATTTTTTTGCCTGCGGACCGCGCAGACGCCAAAAGTTTTATGGAGGACACCGGAAAATCACGCTTTTCGAGTGTCTTCAACATTTCCAGACCGACGGCGCCGGTAACGCCGACCACTGCAACACACTTGGCTCTTCCCATCTTTTCAGCCAACTCCGATCTCATTGTTTTGAGTTTATATTTCCGGGATGCAACCATCCCTCGCGATAACCTGTTAATATATCATGCAATATCATCTTTTGCAAATCAAAAAAGATAAAACATGATAAAAAGATACGGATCAGCTGGCTCTCACATCAGTTTCCGGAACAGTTCCTTGAGGTCGGCCACACTGGTCTCCCGCGGATTCCCCGGACGGCAGGCGTCGGCATAGGCGCTTTCCGCCAGAAAATCCAGGTCGGATTCCTTCAGCGCTTCCAGTTTCGCGGGGATCCCGACGTCGGCGGAAAGTTTCCGGACTGCTTCGATCGCGGCTGCCCGATAAGTTTTCCGGTCCATGCCGGTCGTATCAACACCCATGGCTTCGGCGATGGCTTTGTATTTTTCGCCGGTCGCTTCCTGATTGTATTCCATCACGATCGGGAGCATCATCGCGCAGGCCACGCCGTGCGGCGTGTCATAGACCGCACCGAGCGTGTGCGCCATGGAATGCGCAATGCCCAGGCCGACGTTCGAGAACGCCATGCCTGTCACAAATTGCCCCAGCGCCATGCCTTCGCGTCCCGCCGCCTCATTGGCGACCGCGGCGCGCAGATTAGCCGCGATCAGCTTGACCGCTTCCAGATTCAGACAGTCCGCCAGTTCCCACGCCGCTTTCGTGATGTAGCCTTCGATCGCATGGGTCAGCGCGTCCATCCCGGTCGAGGCCGTCAGCCGCTTCGGCATGGAGGACATCATGTCCGGATCGACTACCGCCACATCCGGAATGTCGTTGACGTCCACGCAGACGAATTTCCGTTTTTTCTGGACATCGGTGATCACGTAATTGATCGTCGCTTCGGCTGCCGTTCCGGCCGTGGTCGGGACCGCGATGGTGAAGACGGTGCGGTTTTTGGTCGGGGCCACGCCTTCCAGCGAACGCACATCCGCGAATTCGGGGTTGTTGATGATGATCCCGATCGCCTTGCCGGTGTCCATGGAGGAGCCGCCGCCGATGGTGATCATGCAGTCCGCGCCGGATTTCCTGTAGGCAGCCACGCCCGAAAGCACGTTTTCGATCGTCGGATTCGGCTTGATCTCGGAATAGATCTCATACGCGAAACCCGCCGCGTCCAGCAGGTCCGTGACTTTTTTCGTGACCTGGAATTTCACCAGATCTGGGTCGGATGCGATGAACGCTTTTTTGAAGCCTTTGGCCTGCAGAATCGGGACGATTTCCCTGATCGCGCCTTTGCCGTGATAGGAGATTCCGTTCAGAACAAAACGATTGACCATGATGTATTTTCCTTCTGTTGGGGATTATTCGGGAAGATTGAACGCCTTGATGAGATCCTTTTTCTGCGCTTCCGTGATGGGCTTGACGCCGCCGAGCCGACGGGAGGAGAGCAGACTGTTCGCGCAGAATTCCGCCACTTCCAGCCGGTCGAACGCCTGGAGTAGCGTGGAGCCGACCGTCAGCAGACAGTCGTTTCGCAGCATCACCACCGGCGCATTCGGCGCGATTTTCGCCACGGTCGCTGCCGGATCGCGGTAATGTTCGGCACAGTCCACATTCACGATGTCGCGCAGCAGAATGTAGCTTTCCGGGATCGTCCGGCTGTCGATCGCCTGGTCGGTCACCGCAAAACCCATCACATTCACCGGCTTGGAAACGATGATCGCATTCACCCACGGATGCGCGTCGTAAATCATTTTGAACAGACCGACCGCCCGGCTCGGCGTCTTATGCAGTTCGCAGTAATTGTCCTGGACCAGCACCAGTTCGTCTTCGCGCACGTTCATGCGGTCGGCGCCTTTCGGCGTGATCAGGAACTGGTTCGGGGAGACGCGCACCGAGAAGGTGCCGTCCGTGGAGAACGAAAGCATGCGGTTGTAGGAACGGTTGATCAGTTTCATCATGTCGGAACGCAGTTCGCATTCATGCGGCGTGTGTTCCGCGGGCATGAACTCTGCCAGCCTGGTCTGTTCGATCGAACGCGCCAGATTCTGGGTTTCGACCGAGAGCGGACGGAGCTTGCCGATCGACATCGCTTTGAGTTCGATCCGCGCCAGATAATCCAGCGTCTCGAACCGTTCGAAGGCTTCCAGCAGATTTTTGCCCGAGCAGCAGACTCCGTGATTTTCCAGCAGGATGCAGTTCATCCCTTTTTCGAATTCGGCGGAGATTTTGTTGCCCAGCGCCTCGCTGCCGGGGATTTCATATTCCGCAAAACCGATTTTTCCGCAGATGCCAGGCGCTTTGGTCAGCAAGGCCGGATTCGGCGTCTTCTTCGCAATGCTGAATGCCACCAGCGCCGCCGGATGCGCATGCAGCACCGCTTTCACGTCAGGTCGGATCTGGTAGATATGCCGGTGGAACGGAAATTCGCTGGACGGTTTATGGATCCCTTCGATGGAGCCGTCCTTCTTGACGCAGACGATATCTTCCGGGCGCAGGGTCCCCTTGTCGATCCCGCCTGGACTGATCCACATATTGCCGTCGGAGTCCATGATCGAAAGGTTGCCGCCGGAGGTGGTGGTCATGCCGTAGCCGTAAAGACGTTTCATGATCAGGGTGATAAGGTCGCGCGGATGCATCAGATTCAAATTCATTTCGTCCTTCCTTGCTTTTTAGGATCCGATCCGGAGCAGAATACACCCGGATCCCGTCGATCCAGGTGTCTCCATAAGGTAATTTACACTCAGATGATATTTTTTTCAAGTGTGGATCGGAAAGAATCTGAAAAAGATGAAAATCAGCTGCATTATTTCCGGAGCTGGCCGGAGCCTTCGGCGATCCACTTGTAGGTGCACAGTTCGGCGGGGCCGACCGGACCGCGGGCATGCAGACGCCCCGTGCTGATGCCGACCACCGCACCCATGCCGTAATCACCACCGCCCGAAAGCCGCGTGGACGCATTGACCAGCACCGAGGCCGAATCCACCAGCGCGGTGAACTGCGCCGCCAGTTCCTTCGACTGCGTGATGATCCCGTCAGTGTGTCCGGAACCGTGTTCGGCGATATGTTTCACCGCTTCCTCGAGACCGTCCACCACTTTGATGGACAGAATGGCATCCAGATATTCGGTGTCCCAATCTTCCGCGGTCGCGGCCTTGCAGCCGGGGACGCGGGCGTTGAACCGTTCGCAGCCGCGGATCTCGACTCCGTTTTCACGCAGGGCATCGGCAATTTTCTGCAAGGTCGAATCGGGCAGGGCGGAATCCACCAGCAGCGTTTCGAGCGCGTTGCAGACCGCCACATTCTGGCATTTGGAATTGACCGTGAGGGCGACTGCCATCTCCGGATCGGCATCGGCGGCGACATACTGGTGACAGATCCCGTCGTAATGTTTCAGGATCGGGATGCGCGTGCCTTCGGCGATGGCCTTGATCAGGCTCTTGCCGCCGCGCGGGATCACCAGGTCGATATATTGATCCATCCGGAGCAGTTCGGCGACGGCGGCGCGGTCGGCGGTCGGGATCAGCTGGACGGCGTCTTCCGGCAGGCCCGCTTTCTTCGCCGCGCTGCGCATGGCGTCCGCCAGCACCAGATTCGTCCGGAGCGATTCGGATCCGCCCTTGAGGATGACCGCATTGCCGCTTTTCAGCGCGACCGCGGCGGCGTCGGTGGTCACGTTCGGCCTTGCCTCGTAGATCATCGCGAGTACGCCGATGGGGACCGCGACGCGTTTCACATGCAGACCGCTCGGCATGGTGCGTTCTTCGAGGATGCGTCCGACCGGATCGGGCAGGGCGGCTGCCTCTTTCAGCCGCTTGCTCATGTATTGGAAAACTTTGTCATCCACGCAGAGACGTTTCCGGAAAGCGGCGGAAAGGTGCGATGCCTCCTGCATGTCGGCGGCATTGGCGGCGAGCACAGCCTCGCGGACTTCGGCAAGTTTCCCGGCCATCCGGTTCAGCGCGTCTGCCCGTTTTTCCGGCGGAACGGACCGCAGTGCGGCGGCCGCCGCTTTGGCTTTCGAGGCGATTTCTTCGATCATGGTCATTTCCGGATCTCCTTTCCGCATTACTTGAGCAGATTCACCAGGTCGGGGATCACTTTTTCGAAGCAGACTCCATACCAGTGTTCATCGGGCGTGGCCCGAATGGCAAGGCATACTGTGTCGGCAGCGACCGCGGCCGCCTGAAGCGCCGTTTTCCCGCGGAGCAGGGCTCCCGCAAACACGCTCGCGAAAAGGTCGCCCGTCCCGTGGGAACAGCGGCGCTGGCGCGGATTGAAATCGTATTCGATCTTCGTGCCGTCGCTGACTGCGCAGCCGACCAGGCCGGGATCGAAGGAGACGCCCGTGAGCACCACGTTTTTCGCTCCGGTGGTATGGAGTTTCCGGACCAGTCTTTCGATATAATCCCGGTCATAATTTTCCAGCTTGCACTCTTCGCCGAGCAGGAATGCCGCCTCGGTCAGGTTCGGCAGAATGTAATCGGCCCCGTCGCACAATCTGCGCATCTTCTGCGGGAAATCCGCTCCGAATCCCGGATACATTTTGCCGTTGTCGGCCATCACCGGATCGACGATGCGCAGAGCGCCGGGCGCGGCACAGCTTTTCATCAGGTCCAGGATCACCTGGATCTGGTTTTCGCAGACATAACCCGTATAGAACGCATCGAATTTCAGTCCGTTTTCCAGCCAGCTTTTTTCGATGCCGGGAATATCGCCCGTAAGGTCGCGGAACGTGTAATTTTTGAATCCCGCGGTATGGGTGGAAAGCACGGCGGAGGGCAGGATCACGGTTTCGATCCCGCAGGCGGAGATCACCGGCAGCGCCACGGTGAGCGAACATTGTCCGAAACAGGAAATATCCTGGATGGTGAGCAGTTTTTTGTCCATAGTCAGATCCTTCTGTGATTTTTCCGTTTAATATAGTTACGGAACGGGAAAATTCAAGAGCCCGGCAAGCGTTTTTTGACGAAGAAATCCCGTCATGAATGTTGATTTCTTTTCTCCCCGGCTGTATATTGGCTCAGGTTCACAAGGGAAAGCTGAGGGACATTATGGCAAAAACACATTTTTCAGGAAGGGACAAGCTCAATGATCTGCCGGTTGATCCGTTTCCCGCGCCGGAACGGCAGCACGGTTCCGGCTGCTGGATCTACGGCCGCGCCGAACGCGAAAGATTTCTGCACCTGCGGATGATCCGGGAGAAGGATGAGGCGCACCTCAAGGTCGGTTATCCGGGCGAGTTCATGCCGCTGCACGGAACGATGCATTTCCGGGCCGAGCTGCCCGCCGGCGTTTTTCCGGTGGTCTGCATCGGCACGCCGGCATTGCCGGAGATCCGGATGGCTTCGCCGGGCAAGTTCGAATTCACGCTTTCCGTGCCGGATTCCGAACGCGATATCCCGTGTTTCCGCTGTGATGCCGATGCCGTGTGGGAAGCCTCGCCGGACGGGATCGAATGGCATTATGCATCCCGCTTCATTGGCGGGGACGTGCCTCCGCATCGGGCTGAGCTCGCGTCCTTTTGGATCACCCCCGCGCGGATGCCCGACGGCATGTATGATCTCGGCCGTGAAATTTTCGGGCGGGTCTGGATCCGTCATGCTCCAGAGGCGAAACTTTTCGTCGGTGAATCCATCCCCGAGGCGGAGAACCGGAAATCTGAAGGTTTCGAACAGCGTCTTGATCTGATCCGCAAGGATGCGGAAACCCTCTGCAGCGCGGTGCCGCTGGCCTTCCGCTATCTTTCCCTGGAACATGCCGACGGGGCAGAAGTTGAGGTGGAAGCACTCTATACTCCGCTGACGATGCGGAAACGTTTTTCGTGCGGCGATGCGGAACTGAATGCCATCTGGGAACGGAGCGCCTACACGCTGCATCTCTGCACGCAGCACTTCCTGATCGACGGAGTGAAACGCGACCGGCTGCCGTGGGCGGGCGATCTCGCGGTGAGTCTGCTGGGCATGACCGAGTCGTTCTGCGAGCCCGGACCGATCCGCGATACGCTGGCGGTGCTGGGCTCGGCCGGGATTCGGAACACGCCCGTCAACGGCATCACCGATTATACACCCTGGTATCTGATCAATTTCGAGCTGTATGAACGTTTTTTCGACGATCCCGGGTTTCTGCGTCAGGAGTATTTCCGGATCGTCGAAACCGCGGAACTGCTGCTGGCACAGCGGCTTGAAAACGGTCTGCTCCCCGTCCGCGGCTGGGTGCTCATCGACTGGGCGGACGGCGACAAGAACTGTGCCTTGCAGGTCCTGTTTTTCATGGCGCTCCGGTCGCTCTCGCGTCTGGCCGAGCGGATGGACGACCGTGAACATGCCGCAACGTGGTCGCGGACTGCCGCGGAACTCCGCGAAACCATCCGCCGCGATTTTTACGATCCGGCAAGCGGTCTTTTCCGCTGTTCTCCGGACAGCAATGAATTTCTCCGGCATCAGAATTTCCTGGCGGTCGGTTCCGTGGCCACTCCGGAGGAAAGCCGGCGGATCGCGGAACATCTGCTGAAGGACGAACTGCCGCCCGTCGGGACGCCTTACATGAAGAGTTTCGAGATTCTGGCGCTGATCCGGGCGGGATTCCGGAACGAGGCCCTCGGCGAGATCCGCCGTTTCTGGGGCGGTATGATAAAAGACGGCGCGACCACGTTTTTCGAGGCTTACGGCGAAGGAAAATCGGGCAGCGGTCTTTATGACTTTTACAATCGGCCTTTCGGATTGAGTCTCTGTCATGCCTGGAGCAGTGCGCCCCTGTTTCTGCTGCCCATGATTTTCAGGGATGAACCGCGAGCTGATCAAGTTCATCATTAATATTCTCATCATCGCAGGATTTTTCTGTTGAAAAATCGCTTTTCCGTGCTAGGTTACCTCATGCGATAAAGCAACAGGAGAATGGTTTTATGGATCATCAGTTTCTATCTTTTTATCTCGACCGGCCTCTGGTGAAAGGGCGGGTGTTCGATGTGTTCGAACCGGAAAAGATCACGAAAGATATTGCCGTGTTTTTCGTGCACGGGGGAGGGTGGCACGGCGGCGCCAGAGCGCATTACCATGAGCTCATGCAGGAACTCAACAACCGCGGCTGGCTGACCGCGTCCACCGATTACCGGCTGGAAGGCGTGACCGGATTCGATCAGCTGAAGGATATCCGCGAAGCGTATGACCGTTTCGTCACGCTGCTCAAACAGCGGGGACTGCCGCTGAAGATCGCCGTTTACGGCGGATCCGCGGGCGCGCATCTGGCCTCGCTGATGGGGTTTGCCGATCCCGGCGAATGCGGCGAAAAGTGTCAGCTGGATAATGACTGGGTGAAACCGTGCAAGGTGATGCTCCAGGCCACTCCGTATGATTTCCTGCACTGGGAAGGGATGATGCCGCAGTTCTGGTCGCTGATGCAGCGCGTCGCCGGCTGTTCTTACGAAAAAGATCCTGCCCCGTTCGAACGTCTGTCACTGAAAAATTACGTCCGCAAGGACAATCCGGAGACGTTTTTCATCGAAGCTGAACTGGAACATCTTTTCCCCTCGGAACTGACCCTGAAGATTGCGCAGGAACACCGCAAAATGGGGATCAATTCCCAGTGGAAAGTCTATACGAGAATGGAGCATGGTTTCCTGTACGAACTGAAGCGCAAGGCGCAGATCGAAGCGTTCGAAGACCTGTGTCTCTTCCTCGACGACCGGCTGGAAACCCTCTGACCCGACGGAAAAAAACGTGGCGTTCCGGGATCAAAAAATTGCTCCGGGCCGCATTGAAGTCAGAACTTGGTTTCCCAGGAAGGGCTTTCTTCCCGGATCAGAGGTTTTTTGTCCCCTTTGCCGGACGTCAGGCCGAATCGATCGAGCTTAAGATTGCGGACATGACTGATTTCCAGCGGCGTGGTGTCTTCGATCACCCCGGAGACATTGTTCAATGATATATCCTCCAGCATCGAGCCTGCATTTCCCTGAAGAAGAAACGGATGCCGTGCACGGACCTGGAAATTTTCAAATGCCAGATCGCGGATGCCGCGCAGCTCGATCCCGTCTTCACACCGGATATAAACCGGATAGGCTCCGGAATCGATGTTGAAATTCCGGAATGCCAGATTGCTGATCGAGGCATAGCCGGTGCAGTTTTTCCGCAGATAGTGAACCGGATGAAAACTGAGGATCGCGTTGCCGCGTCCCCGGAAAATGATGTCGCTGAACTGACAGTCCCGGATGGTATCGTCGCTGGGACAGCCGATCCGGATCCCCTGGCAGCGGCTGTTCAGCACACAGTTGTTCACCAGCACATTTTCACAAATCGCGGGCAGGTCCGGTTTTCGGCGGATCGCCCTCAGGATCAGACAGTCGTCTCCGGTCTGGAAGAAACTGCTGCTGATCGTGACGTTCCGGCAGGCATCTATGTCGATCCCGTCGTTGTTGATCATCTGCTGGCAGCCGATGATCCGGATATGGGAAATGAAAACATCCGAACATTCGCACAGCCACATGGTCCAGCCCGGCGAATCCATGAACGACACTCCTTCCAGCCGGATGTTCCGGCAGTTGAAAAACTGGATCATCCGTGTCCGCGGGTGCGGCGGCTTGGCGAAGAATTGGTCATCCGGAACATTGCGGTCATAAAAACAGGGTCCCTGACCGTTGATCTCACCTGTCCCGGTGATGGCGATATTTTCCGCATCGGCCGCGGCAATGAAGCATTTCCGGCTTCCTTCCGGCGTGACCGGCTGGTCCGGATGGTCGAAATCATCATAATCCTGCCAGTCCGAGCTGCCGAGCAGGACCGTGCCGGGTGACAGATTGAGTTCGACATTGCTTTTCAGGTATAAAGTTCCGGATGGATAAGTTCCCGGTTCCAGTCTGACCACACCGCCGCCTGCGGCAGCGACGGCATCGATTGCCGTTTGTATGGCTTTTCCGTTTCTTTCATTGACTTGGATCAGCATTGATATATTCTCCTTTCCGGGGTGCATTGCTGCCGATAATATAGAACCCGATCCGCGAAAATCAACCGGATTTCATTGGTATCGGGAAAAAAAACACTGACTTGAATCAGCATTAATATATACTCTTGGCAAAAGATGCATGAAGCATTGATCTCTCAGCGTTTTTTTGACTTCATCTTTCTTTCATTGCTGGTGACCAGTTCGACCGGCAGGAATGAGACATCGAACAGCCGGATGCAGACCGGGGCGGCGTTTTTTTTGAGCCGGTATTCGGAGATGGAGCAGTTCCAGTTGACGGCTTTCCATTTGGGTATCTCCGGACCCTTGATATTTTTCATCAGGATATCCAGACTCTTCAGCAGAGCGCCATGAGAGACCAGCAGAACATCGCTTTCCGAATCGGGATAAGCCATGCCGTTCAGTGTCCGTTCGATCCGTTTTGCCAGAGAGAACAGTGTTTCCGGCCCGGAAATCGCCCAGGGATACACCAGCGCCGCATCATCGGCAATCAGAGGGAACTCCTGCCGCAGTTCCGCCAGGGGTCTTTGCTTGATGCGAGGCCGGCCTTTGTTGCGCATGAATTCCTGTATTTCCGCGCAGACCAATATCCTGCCGCCGGTATGTTTGGCGATCAGGGTTGCCGTCTCCAGCGTCCGGCGGTAAGGTGAAGCGATGATTCTGCCCCGGAAGTTGAGTTTGCGCAGATACTGACCGGCCAGTTCCGCCTGTTTTTGTCCGTCGGAAGTCAAATGGGGATCAAAATCCGCCCGGTCCTTGATGGGCGCACGCTGTCCATGTCTTACGATAAATATCCGGCCTTCGGCTTTGCGCCAGTCCCTGACTGCGGATTCTTCGGCGTGAATTGCTGCAGGAAGCAGCAAAAACAAATATGCGATTAAAAGTTTCATTTTTACCTTAAATTTGCCCCAAACTCGATCAATTCCCGGCGAACGTCGCAGCCGTCCACTTCAGCTGGGGAAATTCCCTGCGCAGCGGCCATGGCTGCCCCCATGCCGGCACCCTGTCCGATCGAGATTGCGCAAGGCATGATTCGGAGACTGCTGTGCATGGCCACATCGGCGGAAATCGGACGCCCGCCGACCGTCAGATTTGCGCAATTTTTCGGAACCGTGCAGCGGTAGGGTATTTCGTAATAATCACCGGGTTTGATGCGGACCAATTTGGTTCCTGCGCCGCGGGGCGAATGGATGTCCACATTGTAGGAACAGCGGGCAACGGCATCGGGGAAGCGGGAACAGTTTTCAAAATCCTCCATGCACAGTTTGTAAAGCCCTTCGATCCTGCGGCTTTCGCGGACGCCGATCTGGACTGCCATTGACATCAGCCGGGCCTGTGCAAAACCGGGGACCTCCGCTTTCAGCCAGGCCAGCAGTTCGCGCAGCTGCCGGCGTCCTTCGATTTCCGCCTCGGAAAAATCCGCTCCGTTGGTAGCATCGTAACCGATCACCCTCGTCGTGTTGAAGTGAAGCGTGTTTTCATCTTCGAGCTGGAACGGGAAGATCAGCACGTTTTCCCGAGGACAATGGATTTTTCCCTCTTTTTGTGCCCGCTGATAGGCGGCGGACAAATCGTTTTTCCAGTTCTGGTCCAGCAAACGTCCGCCATAGGGACCCGGCACGAAAGGAATATCGACATGGGACAGTTTGAAGCAGAGCGTCATCGGCTGACAGCCGCCTTCCGAGTCTCCCTGTTCGAACGGACATTCTGCCATCGCAGCGACATTGCCGTCGCCGGTGCAATCCACATAACATTTGCCGCGGAGCACTCCGAATCCGCCGCGGGTATGGCATATCAGTCCGGAGATCCGGTTCCGTTCGTCTTTTTCCACCCCGACGACATTGTGATGATACAGTATTTTTACTCCCGCATTGAGCAGCAGATCTTCCGCTGCCAGCGCCGCCGCGGATTTGTTGATGGAGTAACAGGAATAGTCGTTCGGATGCGCGATTTTTTCGAGCACCCCGTTCGGAAGATAGCGCTTCATCGCTACCTTCCATTGTCCGTAGACCGGCGCATCATTGCAGACGCTGCCGGCATGGTTGCGCATAAACGGATGGACTTCCGCAATGGCGGCCATGCCGCCAGATACGCCGTATTCCTCTGCCACCAGCACCTTGGCACCCTGCCAGGCTGCGGCCAGCGCGGCGCCCAGTCCGCCGGGACCTGCGCCGCAGATTACAACATCCGCTTCTCCGAACAGGGGCAGTTCCGAACTGCCGTAAGGTATCCCCCAAACTTTGTTTTCAGTCATTTTCTCACCATAAGTCGATATATTCAAGTTTTCCATAGGCCTCGAGTGCAGCGCGTTCGTCGCCAATGATTTCCCACCAGCATCTCTGCCGTGCCGGCAGATCCTGTCGCGCGCCCCATCTCCGCTCGCGATCCTGCTCGCGCAACTGCGACAATTTTTCCACCGGGAAGGGAGGAGAATCCGTCAGATAAAGGAAATGATCCACTCTCGGCGGGCGCAAGTGGGATGCCGTCACCCCTTCCCCCAGACGATAATTCATTTGCCGGGTGGAAAAATCTCCCCAGACATCCCGGAACGGCCGCATGATCTCAGGCAGATGGGTCATGATATAATTCGTGGCGAAATACCCGGTCCGAGGCGACATGACAAAGAGACAGAACCCTTTCCGCTCGTTGAATTCCAGAAGATGATAAGGACATTTCCGCTCGAGATTTTCCATATCGTCATACCAGGAATGAGCCGCAAGCACCGTCCGTTCCGCACGCAGATAGTCGTTGGTGGAAGCCGAGGCACAACACTTCGTCCCGATCAGTTGCATCAGGGCGTAATAGGCGGCCTGCCGGCTTTCTGTTTCTTTGCCCAGAGCGTGTGCCATCCGGGCATATGCGATCAGCGCACCATGAAAAATCGTGTTTTCCTGAAAGCCGTTCCCAACCCGGATCCCGGCATAACTGTCCCACGAAATGCAGTGTGCCCAATCGTGACTGTTGACGATAAAGTCGTAACTCCGCCGGATCTGTTTCCAGTTGTCTCTGAGAATATCCAGGGCATTGCAGGTCCGGGCCGCATCGTAATAAACATAGAGCCGCAGAGCCTCCCAGCAGGGGCAGTCGATCCCGTTATGCCTGGCATGTCGGGACAAGGCAGTGAATTCAAGACCGGAAAGGGAAGAGGTGATCTTGATATTGTGCGGCCGGGTGTTTCCCTCTTTATCCCGAACGACCAGGTCATCATTGAAGAAACTGTTTTTCACTTCGGTCAGCACCTCTTTTTTCACTTTTTCCGCCACATCTGCCGGGACATAGGGAAGCGCCAGCAGCAAATTGGAAAAATCCGGCTGGAGAGATCCGAACGCGACTTTACCCTTCGGGTGATATACCAGTTGACGCCAGGGATGGACCGAAATCGTGTTTTTCAGCAGATTTTCCACTGCATCGACCAGTTTTTTCCGATGCTTCCGGACCGCGGCATTGTCCGGGATCCCGGTAACGTTCCGCACCTGCCGAACCAGATGCGAGTATCCTTTCATCGCATAGGTGATATGACCGGCATCTTTCACGGCGCAGAACGGACCGGACAGGGTGGACAGTTCCAAATCTTCCACTTTGCCATCCGCGACCAGATTCATCCCTCCGCGTTCTGCCAGCATGATGACCGGCGGGACGGGAGCATATTTTTCCACGGAAGTATTCCAATCGTCCTTGACCGTCTTCCAGACGAATTGATCCCGGAAAAGCATCGAATCAGCCTGATAGTCAATATCTGCTGTCCGGGTCACCTCTTCCGGCAAACCGGGCAATATCCGGCTCCAGCGCCGACTTCGGGACAAGGCATCCGCCGGCAGTCCGTCCTGCGGCAGCAACCGCATACCGTAAAGCGGCATCAGCCGGATCGCCCCGGATCGGTTTTCCCGAAATTCGATCCGCAGGCTCTGACCAGTCAAACGTATCGATGCGGGCTGCCGTTCCAGAACCATCAATACGGGAATATCGAATTCATTCCACGCCTTCGCGCCCCCCCACGAGACCAGAAGCCAGTTTTCCGGAAGTGCCGTTCCCTGTTTCCATTCCGTCAGATTATCCCCCTGCGGGATATAGATATGGGGCGGGGCGCCGAGTTTGAAACGCGGGTCCTGACAGAAAAAATTCAAAGCGGGAACACCTTCCGCACGGACTGTTACTGCCGGACTCAGCTGCGAGAGAGTCAAATCGAACTGTCTTCCATCCGGAAATGACCAGATCACCGTCTTGCCTGTCCAATGAGTTTTCCCGGTCGAAACCTCCGGAGCGGTTTTCCCATCTGCCTGAATGGTTCCCAGCATCCACATGTTATTGAAGTGTCCTTGCTGCCCTCCGATGGTGTGTGAGAACAAGGACGTTTCCAGCGGAACCGGCATGGGACGAAGATTCGACATCAACAGCATGGGACCGCTGTATTTCCGGTTGAAGCCGATCAAAAATTCCAACGTCCCCCGTGAATCCTGTATTTTCCAGTTGTCCACGATTCGTTTGTTCTTATCCAGGATCCGTGGTCCAAAGGTCCCATATGATTTATCGTCTACGGTCAATGGCAGTTCCGCAGATTTCAATTTTTCCTGCGGCAATCCGAATGGAACACGTTCATGCACCGAGAATTTGAGTTCCTGATCCAAAATGGTTCCGGCATCTCCCTGGAAAGTCATCCGAACGGTATATTCACCTCGCCCCGGATTGTTTATTTCCATCGGTACAGACGGCGTCCAGCACGCCGCCCTTATGACAAGCTTCTGATCTGTTGTCTGTATGAGCTTCCCCTGGCTGTCCAGGACTCGTATTCCTAAAATGCCTTTGATATTTTTCTGCTTCGTGAGAGCCGCCATTTCCGGACGGATAAAAATGCGTTCGCCCGGCCGGAACCGGTTGATTTCCGCGTTGCGGGCAATATGCCGGAACACGGCGATCCTGCCGGGAGAATGATGGATCATCCGGCTGATAACGGCGGGTTCACGGATTTTCCTTAATTCCGGTATCCCGCTGAACATCCCACCCATAAAGCCCAGTTTGACCCGGATCGCAAGCACATTTCTTCCCGGTTTCAGGATTTTCTCCCCATCGGCGATGTAATATGCCTGATCGTAACCCGAGGAATAGGGGTTCATCTCCTTCATCGCATGGGAGCCGCAGAGTTTTCCGTTGAGGTAAACTTCATCTCCTTCGGAAATCCGGCCCGGGATCAGAACGAAACTGCCGGCGGCATCTTCTTTCCGCAAGGTAAAATCTTTACGATACCAGCAGAATGGAGTATTCCCTGGCAGCATTTTTTTCATTGCCGGCTGATCCGTCAAAGGGTTGTTTACTTCGACCGCATACCATTGTGAATCATCGAGATCCGGTTGGGAAAATTCTGGGTCGTCAGTTCGGTTGAATTTCCAGCCGGTGACGGGGAACGTATAATTTTTCTGTATCCCGGTCAGATATTCAAATATTTCCTGCGGCGTGACTTTCCGCAGCGATTCCGCTCCGGAGGATCCCATACAGATCAAGATCAGGATCAGGAACAGTCCCATAAGAGGAAGGTGTTTTTCCTTTTTTTTCATTTTGAATTTACCTTTACCTGTTTGAAAATCTTTTTCAGTAGCGGTCGAAATAGTTTTCCGGATCCTGTAAAATATCTCCATTCCGGAATGGCGCAATCAGATAAGCGTCTGCCGTTCCTTTGGGAACGTTTTGAATGGAGACATGACCATCGGCCCAAGAGAGGTTTGTGGTGTTGTTGTGGTTTACCCGGATAAGGCTGTCTCCATTGTTGGTTTTACAGCCGAGGATATAATATCCATAAACGGGATCGCTGGCGTTGGTAGTTTCTCCCAGCAGAATGGTTCGGCTCGGCTGACGGATCTGACTCACTTTGGCTGACGGAAGATGGGGATAAGTGGTGGTCTGGTATAAACTGCTTCTGCCTATGTGGGTGTTCAATCCATAGGAGATCGCACCGCTGATCCCGCTGTTTCCTTTTTTGATGCCTGCAACGGTGCTCGCGGGCATGGAAGAATGAGAGGGACAAAGACGCAATGATGATAAAGTGAAATACCTCATCTGAAGCAAAATGAAATTCCAGATGGTCGCCTTATTGTTTTTTTCCTGAATGATCGGGGTATAATATTCAGAATAATCCAAGGTGTAGGCCACTATTGCCGAGCCCAGCTGTTTCATTTGGGAAGAACATTGGATTCCCCTTGCTTTTTCTCTGGCACTGTTCAATGCAGGAAGAAGCATTCCGGCTAAAATCGCTATGATTGCTATGACGACCAGGAGTTCAATCAACGTAAATGCTCCGGCGGGAAACTTTTTGATTTTTTGCATCATACCATCCTTTATATAGTTGCGCTTCAATTGGTTGTCACTTTCAAACTGTTTCCTGCCTTGCAATCTGTTTTTCATTTTCTCAAATTCCCCTTGTTCATGGTTTATTATTGAATTATTTCGTTCATGAATTTTCTTCCTGCTTCCGGAACCGCTGCCATTTCGCGGATATGATCGATGCGGCTTCTCTGGCGGACAATGTCCCTTGCAGAAGCCTGGTCAGTTCTTTCCTGGCATAATAAATGCAGAAACTGAAAAAGAGCCGTTGCGGATCATTTTTGCAAGGCCGGCTGAACTGCAGAGAGCCGAGAAACTCGTTGATCTGTTTGCCGCTGTATCCGTATTCGGAGGCAAGCATTTTCCTGCATTCATCCCGCCGTATGGGAATGGATTTTTTGATTTCTCCGCATTTTTTCTGGACTTCCGGCGAAATCAGACAGGCAAGGAATTGTTCCGCGGCATCCGCATTCAGACAATTCCGCGTGATCGCCGCGGCATTACAGCCGGCTGCCAGTTTTTCCCCGGACTGCTTCGGAAACGGCTGTTGGCCATAGGAAAACGAAGGTTCATCGAAAACCTGCAGAAAAGTCATCGGGGCCGGCAGAAAAAGTAATTTTCCCCGCAGGAATGATTCAACATGGTCGAGCGTTTCCCTTTGCGAGGTCATGAAAAGACGGTCCGCACTGCCCCCGGCTTTTTTTCCCACCTCGGAAATGTCATCCAGGATCCGCCGAAGCTGTCCGGGCGAATCCATAGCTTCGGGTGTCGCAGTATAGGCAAAATAGTCCCATACCCTTCCGCAGGCGAAAACATCTGCGGGCAATTTTTTTACCGACCGGGCAGCAAGATCGGCGAACCGGCTGGTTTTCAGATCCGGCAAGCCGCATTGTTCCGCCAGTTCACGGTTCCAGAAAAGCATCGGAACCGACATGCACACCGGAAGAAAATATTCCGGCGGTTCCGGAAACATTTCAAACAGATATTCATCGGTGAAAAAACGTTTGCGGAACGGTTCGGAAAAACGGTGATAATATTTCTTCCGGTCCAGATCGAAAAGGAAACTGTCCAGCAGGATGTCGATCGATTTTTCTTCAATGATATTCGCGATCCGGGTCGCATCCGAAATGGAAGTCATCCAAACGATCTCGACCGGGAAATCCGGATTCTGCGCATTGTATGACTTGACCGTTTCCGTCCAGAATTTTTTCTGAGGGGGCAGATCTTCATATAAGAGGAACTTGAGCGGGTAATGGGAATTGCCGGTCCAGGCCGGGCCCAGAGCCATGGGATTAAACTTTTTGAGTTTTTCCGGTTCGGATTTCGGAGAGACCATAGTCCCGAGCCGGCCATGGCGGACAATCCTGCCCTGTTCGAAGAATTTCTGCATGGCATTGCGGACCGTGACCCGGCTGATATTCAATTTTTCCGCCATGAGCCGTTCCGGGGGCAGCACCGTTTTCGGTTCCAGCCGGGACAGCAGCGCGTCCAGTTTCTGTTCCAGCTGGGTCTTCAGCGGAATGCCGGATGCCTTGTCCACCTCTAAAAATGCAATTATTTCAGCAGTGTTCATATAATACCAATATTCCTTATGGTTATAACACCAATAATACCAATAATCATAATATACCCATCCAAAATGAAAAGTCAAGCCGTTTTTTGTGAAAGAAGTCTTTTTTTCTGAAAATCTTAAAATTTTTCAGTGGTGTCTGGATTGCCGGCATTGGGTCGGAGTCATGCCTCGCTTGCGGCGGAACAGGGCCGAAAAATAATTGCTGTCGCTGAATCCGCATTGGAAAGCGATCTCGCTGATCGACAGCCAGGGGTGCAATTTGAGCAGGATCTCCGCTTCCTCCAGCCGTTTTTCCGTGAGCTGTTCCCGGAAAGTCGTGTGCAGGTTTTTCCGGAGGACACCGCCGAGATAATTCGGATTGACCTTCAGCAGGTCGGCCAGGTCGGCCAGCGCGATATTTTCCTGATAATGGCCGCTGATGAACGACAGACAATTCTGCACGTAGAAATTTTCATCGCGGCGTTTGACCTGATTCATGCCGCCGCGGAGCGAGATGGCGCGGAGTTCCATTTCCAGCATCCGGCGCAGGAACAGAGCGCATCCGCTCAATTCCGCACGCCAGTTTTTCCCTGCCGGAAGAGGCTGTTCGCCCCGAAAGAAATCCGGCGGTCTCCAGTCCGGACCGATCAGTCCGCCCACATACAGCACGGCGGCGAGCCGGTTTTCGAACCGGACCGGAGCCGCGTATTCGAGGATGCCATACGGGCATTTGCCGCAGAAACCATGGCCGTGTTCGGCAATTTCGCGGCTCCGTTTTTTGTTGCCGCTGCAGGTCCGGTTGCCGTCATACTGCTTCGCTGCCCGGCAGAACGGAATATGATGCAGATACTGATCCGGCGCCAGTTTCAGTTCTTCGCAATGGAGAAAGACCGGATGGCAGACTTCCAGACTGACCGTGACCCGGTTTTCTTTTTCGACCTGACGCATCAAATCCCGGAACAGCATTTTCCCATTTCTCCTGTTATCTGAGATAATTTAAGATGATTCTGCGTATTTTTCAAGGTTTTTTTCAAAAAAAATGTTATTTTACAAGAAGAACCGGAAACAACAGGAGGATCTGACCATGAAAACGTATCTGGAAAAAGCGAGGGAACTGCCGGTTGCGGCCACAGCCGATGTTTTGATTGCGGGCGGCGGTCCGGCCGGAGTCGGAGCCGCCATTGGCGCGGCCAAGGCCGGGGCTGGGAAAATCCTGCTGCTGGAAAACGCCAACGCGCTGGGCGGCGTGGCAACCGTCGGAATGATGTCCCACTGGGGCGGTTTCAGCAACGGCCCGGAGATCCGTGCCATTCAGGAACGTGCCGCGAAACTGCTGGACTGCCCCGAAGGCAAGCCCGACCGCTGGGCTGCGATCCATCACGAAACCTTGAAAAACGTCCTCATGGATTATCTGGATGAACTCGGAGTTCAGTTCCAGTTCAATACGCTCGTGGCGGACTCCATTGTGGAAGACGGCCGCGTTCGCGGGGTGATCACCGAGAGCAAGTCCGGACGCGAGGCGGTAATGGCGGATGTGGTGATCGACTGCACCGGTGACGGCGATGTTGCCGCCCGGTCCGGTGTGGAATTCGAACTCGGACGCCGGGAGGACCATCTGTGCCAGCCGATGACCCTGATGTTCCGGATCGGCGGCGTGGATTATTCCCGGGCGATTTTCCCGCATTCTTTCGAAACGCTGGTGGATGTGCCGGCTGGGGAGATCCAGGCGCTGGGACGAGAACATCTGCCGTTCCCCGCCGGACATGTCCTGCTGTATCCGACCCGGCTGCCGGGCGAAATCTGTGTCAACATGACCAATGCCATTCATGCGGACGGAACCGATGTGCGTTCGCTGACGCAGGCGGAGATCACCTGCCGCAGACAGATTCCGAAAATCATCGATTTTCTCCGGAAATACGCGCCCGGCTACGAACACTGTTACTGGGTGACTTCCGCCTCGTTGCTCGGCGTGCGGGAAACGAGGCATTTCAAAACCCTTCAGGAACTTTCCGCCGAAGATATTCTGGAAGGAAAACTGTTCCCCGACTGGATCTCCACCGGCAACGGATTCAATTTCGACATCCATCATGTCAACGGAGCCGGCCTCGATCCGAACGGCGCGCAGAAAACGTTCAAATCGAAGGGGTTTTATTCCATCCCGGCGGGCTGCTGCATCCCGAAGGAAACCGACGGTCTGCTGCTGGCCGGTCGCTGCATCGGCGGCAGCCATAAAGCACATTCCAATTTCCGGATCATGTCGGTCTGTTTCGGAATCGGGCAGGGGGCCGGCGTCATGGCGGCGAAGACCGTTCAGGCGGGCTGTTCCGTCCGGAACGTCGACATCAAGGCGGTCCAGCAGGAACTGATGCGGCAGGGCATCCCCGATCATAACTGAGTTGAAATCAAGGAAGGAAATTATGGTGTTGGGAATCATGATGATGTTATTGGAAATCAGCAATCAGCTGCCTGCAGGAAATATTCATCTCCTGGAAATCAAGGATCATACCGTCCTGATGGAACAGGAACAGCGGGACAGTCCCAAAGATTGGTTCTACTGGAAATTCAAAGCCGTATTCAAAGAAACCGGCAAGTGGCATTTCAAGTTTGCGAAACCGAACAAGGTCGGCACCCGCGGACCCGCGGTCAGCCTCGACCGGGGAAAAACCTGGCAATGGAGTCCGGATTCCCGGTTGTCCGATAGGGAATTCACTTATGACTGCCGTCAGCCCGGCGAAGTCTGGTTCTGCCAGGGCCTGCCCTATCTCCAGCAGGACTGGGAACGTTTCACAGCGGAGTTTTCCGGCCATCCCGCCGTCAAGTTGTCCACGCTCTGCAGGAGCCGCAAAGGTCGCAGTGTGGAACTGCTGGAAGTCTGCGAGGGGACTCCTCCGTTGACCGTGGTGCTTACCGCGAGACATCATTGTCAGGAAATGTCCGCTTCCATGGCTCAGGAGGGAATTCTCCGCCAGGTGCTTGCCGATGATGAAACCGGGCGTAATTTCCGCCGGAAGATCCGTCTTTTCGTGGTTCCGTTCACCGACAAGGACGGAGTGGAGGACGGCGACCAGGGCAAAGGCCGGGCGCCGCGGGATCACGGCCGGGATTATCAGGGCGGATTCATCCATCCGGAAACTGCGGCGATCTGGAAACTGATCGAACAGAAGAAACCGTTTCTGGTGATCGACATGCATGCCCCGTGGATCTTCGGTCTGCACAATGAGAATCCGTATCTGGTGGAGAACCGGAACCAG
>Ga0265298_10002373_pt1 | contig 26310 bp, 42 predicted proteins | sample AusTroGonzalo_MG_3_FD_193486 | JGI IMG/M metagenome (GOLD analysis project Ga0265298, IMG submission 193486) | Bovine rumen microbial communities from tropical cattle in Woodstock, Queensland, Australia - Gonzalo_01 | ecosystem: Host-associated > Mammals > Digestive system > Stomach > Rumen ...
ATGATGCAGAACGTGCCACAGCAGCTGGAGGCTACCAACGACTTCATGCGAAAGAGCAATGCCCTGAAGGGTAGGGTAGAGGTTCGTGGCGAGGTGGTTTGTAAGAAGGCCAACTTGAAACTGATGCACAATCAGTATAAGGATTGCCGCAGTGCTGCCAGCAGCTTGTGTAACATGATGGAGCCTGACCCCGATTGTGAACTGTTGCAGTTCTGTGTGTGGGACGTTATAGCCGACCGCTGGAATTATGGCCCAGAGGCTAATATCGGTCTTGACATGGCTAAGGCATCAGGCTTCAAGGATGTGTATTATGTTACGAATGACCTTGAAGATGGTTATCACTTTGGCGATGTGTTGCAGCGTTACTTCGATGCTGAGAAGCGTGAGACCCTGGAGTTTCCGACTGATGGTGTGGTAATCCGCGTAAACCATCGTGGCGACTTCAAGGATCTGGGTGCTACCGCTCACCATCCGAAGGGCTCTATTGCCTATAAGTTTGCAGCAGCTAAGACGGTGAGCCGCGTGACCAGGATAGAGGTGACAGTTGGTAAGACCGGACGCAGAACGCCGGTGGTTCACTTCGAGCCGGTGATGATTTTGGGCCGTGAGGTGAAGAAGGCCAGCCTGGGTAGTGAGCGCATGCTGGAGGAAATGGGTGTGAAGCGTGGTGACATGGTAGAGGTAGGACTGGCGAACGATGTGCGCCCGACGATCTACCGCGTTATAGAGTTGAACACGGATTGCACGGATATGACCGACCCATTGGAGGGTATCGACTTCGAGGGTGATGAGAGCGAGACGAAGGATTGGTTTACGTCTGAGGAAGAAACGAATACTGATTGCGCGGATGTAACGGATGACGTAGAGGTAGCGCCAGCAGCGCCGGAGGTGACAGCAGCCGACTTAGAGGCCGCTGTGAAGGCTTGTGAGGAGCGTCGTAGTGCAATAGAGCAGGAGGTCAGAGAAAAGGCCGTCACGGGGCTGGAATTGAGCCAAACGGGGAATAAAGTGACCACGGATAACATTAGTCCCGCTGAAAGTACAGAAATAGCAGAAAGTTCGAATAAGCAGAGTAAGGCCCTGAAGATTGGTGCCGCCATTGTGGGTGTGCTCGTTATAGCAGTGTGCGGAATCACAGCTTTGGCCGCCTCGGTATTCCTGGCTCCTGTGCTCGTGGGTGCCTTTAAGGGCTAACCCGAATTGAAAATTGAAAATTCATAAAATCATAAATTCATAAATATATGGCAAAGGAAAGAAGAGAAAATCAGGTAGCACCGTTGGAGATTTGGGACGGTGGACTATCGCAGTACTCGCAGCATTTTATGACGGGTATGCAGTTTCATGGGCCGTTTATCGTGACGAAGATTCAGGCCCGCAACGATTTGGGCGACTGTATCATCAGCACTCGTGCGCCCCATCTGGTATGTAAGGTGCATTCGTTTCGTACCAATCTGGGACGCGCCAAGGATAACGACCGTAATTGGGCCATCGCCGAACGTGAAGAGACGGCTCGTTTGGCATGGTTGGAGCAGCGCAACCAGGCATTCGAGAATGAGCGTGAGGCACAGCGTCAGGGCATTACTATCCAAGAGCTGATAGAAGGGCAGGGTAGGGTATATGACGAAGAGTTTGACCAGCCGCGAGTGATTGTGAAAGTGCCTGGACTGAATGCCTATCTGGAACTTCTGGGCTGTCTCGACGCGCTGGGACAGAACGAATGGGATGATATTGAGTGGACGGGTGAGCATGGTGTGTTGGAAACCCTCGATTCTATGGCTGAGTGGGCACAGAACATCTGGAACTCGAAGGAGCGCCGCGAGCGTGCCACTCGTATGATCAATATGCAGCCGGTGGAAGAGTGGCAGGAGGAATACGACCCCGAACTGCGTCCCTGGATGCCGAAGAAGCGTGGATTGGGTCATACGACTATCGATCCGTCGCGCCGTCCGGAACTACTCTACTCGAAGGCCCCGCAGGGCTCTGCCGACTATGGCATGATTAAGGAACTGAAACGCGCTCAGGCTGATAATGCCTCGCAGGGTATTGCGCCAGAGAACTATGGGAAGAAATAATTCATCAAATCATTAAATCATAAGTTTATGAAACTGAAAGAAATCATCGCTTTTGCGAATAACAAGGGTGGAGTGGCCAAGACCACTACCGTTCAGAACGTGGCAGCAGGATTGCTCCGTCGCGACCCGTCGCTACGCATCCTCTGCATCGACCTCGACCCGCAGGGTAATCTCTCATCGCTCTTAGGATGGCGTGATAAGATGAAGCAGTACCATGAGCAGAAGCACTCGACGCTGACCGTGGCCGACGCGCTACGTGATGGCGACAACAACCATCTGCCGGTGTACCGCAATCCGCAGGGACTCTTCTATGTGCCTGCATCGCCCCAACTGTCGGACATCGATCCCGACCTCCATCGTCAGATGCAGTCGAAGTTGGTGCTGGCATCGCTCTTTGGTAACGACATTCTGGATATGGATAACCTGTATATGGGTGCCGACGCTATCAGTCGTGAGGCAGAGGACTACGTGGAAGATCTGTTCGACTATGTGCTGATAGACTGTGCGCCCGCTTTGTCAGAACTGACGTTTAACGCCCTCGGAGCGGCTACGGGTGTCATTATTCCGGTGCAGTTGGGTTCGCTCAGTGTGGACGGTATAGGACGCATGATAGAGGCTTACCGGAATGTTAAGCGCAAACTAAACCACGACCTCATTATGCGTGGACTCCTGATAGTGATGGCTGATGAGCGTACAAAACTGGCCCGTGAGACCTCCGACTTTTTGCGTGAGACCTACGATGCCAACATGTTCCAGACACGCATCCGTCAGTGTGTGAAGGTGGGCGAAAGCCAGTTCCAGCACCAGGACATCTTCGACTATGCACCCGACTGCACAGCAGCTCAGGATTACGACGATTTTATTACGGAGTTATTAACTAATAAAGAGGAGGAGTAAGTTATGCCAAATTCATTTAAGAAACCGAATAAGAAAAAGAGTATCGTGGCTGGTTCGCCTGCCATTCAGGAACACGAGGCCATGATGGAGAGCATGCAGAAGGAAGAAGTAAGAGGGCAGAGGGCTGATGATAACTCTCAACTCTCAACTCTCAACTCTCAACTGCCAAAGGGTACCAAGCCTACGGGGGTTTTCTCTCAGTACTCACAGCAGGGCGTGAAGAATGTGCAGACGCGCATTCCCTTCGCCATGTACGAACAGTTGAACCGGATCAAGATGCAGAGCCAGCAGGAGGGTAACAGCCTTTCCATTGGTGACATCGTGCTCCAGGCGATAGAGAAGTATCTCCAGAGTTACGGAGTTTGACCCCTAAATATAAGGTCTCTGAAAAATTGGAGAATTTTGAGAGTTACGGAATTTGACCCCCAAATTTACGGTGATTGACCCTGAGAGTTACGGAATTTACCCCCTAAATGGCATATTTTTCTTTTAATTACTAAGATATAAGGAGTTCAGTTATGAATTTATATATATTATATATAATTATAGGAACGCGAAAAGCCCATTTACAGGGCGTTTGCGGGCTATTTAGGGGTAAAACACGGGAACCTGAAGGGATAAACGCCGTAACCAAAGGGGTAAATCTCAGTAACGGAGGGTGTAAAACGTCGTAACTCCCGTAGTTTAGGGGTAAAAGAGCGTAACTCTCATGTAAATTTTAGGGGTAAAAGTTCGTAACCTTGCGATTAAATTTATGTAGATATGGCAAAGAAGAAGAAAGATAAGATGCAGCAGCTGATGAAAAGCGACAATGCTATCATCAAGGATCTGCGTGACCAACAGTGGTTGTATAACCCGAAGGTGTTTGCGCAGGTGGCTGGCGATTTCTCTCTGATGCACCAGCGCGTGTTGCTCGGTGTGGTAGAGAAGTTGCAGGATCGTATCATCCACTCCATCGATGAGAATAAGAAGGATGGTCAATTATGGCTGCCGCTATTCTCTCCGGAGGAAATGAATACGTCGGTGGACTTTGAGATAGATCCACGGGACTTAGGTGTTACACCTGGTCACTATCCGGAACTGGCTCAGGCCCTGAAGGACTTGGTGGGCATGACGATGGGCTATCCGAAGAAGAAAAAAGACGGTTCGATGGTCTATACCTGGGTGTCGCTCTTTTCCCGATTGGAAATGCCGATGGGTGAGAATGGTTGGCGCACGGGTAAGATACGTGTAAAAATGGATAAGGAGAATGTGAACGATTTCCTGTCGATGAATAGCGGTTGGACGGATCATGTGGCAAAGATAGCGCAATTCTCAAAGAAGCAGCGCACACCACGAATATACATCTATTTGAGCACCTTCCGCTGGAGTGGTCGTAAGCAGGTGCCCTATCCTGACTTCTGCGAGTTTCTGGGCATTGACGATGACCATTATGTAGAGTCGCATAAGGCCGAGAATCCGGATGTGAAGCCGTCGGATAATCCCTTCCATAAGTATTCGAAGGTGAAGAAACTCATTCTGGAACCGTCGCGCCTGGAAATGGATAAGCTCTCTGCCGAGCGAAAGATTGATTTCTCGTTTACCTATGAGGACAAAAAGAACGATGGCCGACTGAAGGGTAATCCTACCCATATCGAGTTTGTCATTGTGCCAGGCCCGTTGGGTATCGAGCGCGAACAGCAGAAGCAGCGCCATGCCCAGGAGCAAAGTCTGATATCGTCGTATAGTCAGCATTGGCCCGATGTGAATGCCTACGACCTGTCACAGCTGCTGAAGGAGGTGGCCGATGAATGGTGGGAGGAGTTTAAGGATTTCGCCTACGATGGGGTAGAGAAGGCCGTAGAGAAGAAACAGCCCGACCATGTGGCCGACTATATCATGGCGCTGTTGAACACCTGGGTAAACGACCGCCGACTGGCTGAGGAGCGCCGACAGGTGGAGCGTGACCGCCAGTATAACCTTTTCCAGCAGCAGGAGAATGAAAGCCGGTGGCGTGAGGTAATGCGTACCATGATGGAGAAAACGCCTCTTACAGCGCGAGATCTTTGCTTCGAGAGCTATGACCAAGAGACGCATGTGTTATTGGCTCAGGTGGCTTCTAATGAAGTCTATGAGCGTCTGGAAGGTGAGTACCTGGCTGTATGGAGTGAGGCGGTCTATACTGCCTTTGGTCGTTCGACCAAGGTAAAGTATCGCGTGCCATAGATCATGGTTGGCTAAGGGAAATTAGGGGTAAGTTACGGAAATTTACCCCTAATTTTGTCACGACCTGTTTGTTCTTTCTGCGTACATTTGTAGCGTAATCAAACGTATTATAGCTATGCAGAAAGAATCACCGATTTTAGAACAGCAGCGTCCTGACCGTCAGTATTACTCCAGTCAGAACCGCATCAAGCGCGAACTCGACCATGCCGTAACCTTACTGAAGGCCGTGTTTGCCTCGTGGGTAATCATTACCATCGTCTGTGCCTTCATGGGCTGTGCCGGTAAACAGGTGGTCATCGACCAGACCGAGAGCCACCACAGCAAGGCCGACTCTCTATCCGCGTCGTTACAGGTGGCCGTCAGTCAGCAGCAGACCCGTATTGACTCGCTTTTCCATCTGGTACTCCAACAGGAACTGAGCCATCAGACCGCCAACGAACAGCAGACGGAGCAGATTCAGGAAACCGTCACCTCGTGGATTGATTCGCTGGGTCGTAAGGTGACGCAGGAGGCTCGTACCATCAACCGTAAGACCGATCGCCAGGAGGAACTTCGTCAGCAGCGCATTATTCAGGAACAGGAGCAGCGCATTCAGACGTGCCAGGAGCGTATCGATTCACTCTATGCCCTGTTGCTGGAAAAGACCGCAAAGGAGGAAAGCGACACCACCGCCTATCACAAAGAAGAAGTTCGTCCGGCTCATACCCCGTCGCTCTATCAGCGTTTCCACGACTGGCTCACATCGATCATCAATGTGGTAGTCCTCGCCGCCATCGTCGGTTTCATCATCCGCTGGAAAAAACATAAGTTGAACTTGGATTAGGTCATACAGATACCACAGATATCACAGAAATTCTTCTAAGTACTGTCGGCATCTGAATCCCTTGCGTGGTTCAAACTCCTCAAACGAATGGGCGACGAAGTGCGCCTTTTTGTTCACCCATCCCGCCATATCTTTCTGCCATTGTGGAATGACGTGGCGGGGATTGTTTGGATCACGGTAGGGTTGGGCATGAGGATAGACGTAACGGCCTTCGTGTGATGCCCGTGTCTCTTGTGTACGGTGCCACCAGTGTACGATGCGCTCGTAGCATTCCCTGAAGTCTGAGGTGAGCATGGTATAAAGGAAATACTGACCTGTGAAACCGTACTTATTAATCATCGCCATGGCCCGCTCACATTCCTCTATCTGGGCGTGGGTGTCACAGCCGAAACGGATGCAGTTGTTATCGAACCACTTCGCTTTCGCCAGCAGCTGTGCAATCTCATCTGTTACCAGTCGTGCATCGAGTGCCTGGTTGAAGTCCACACGATAGCCTCGTTCGATGATCTTGCGTAGCTGCTGTAAGCAGTAGTCGCCAGCAGCCAGAATGTTGTTATCCATCAGCACCAGTTTACGACGGCCCTCAATGGCTATTTCGTCCACATCCATGTATGGGCGTATCAGTCCCTCTTTCTTTGGTACCACACACCAACGGCATTTGTTAGGACAGCCGCGAGTCAGGAAACCGTATGCCGTATCTTTCGGGATGTTGGGATAGATGTCGTAAAGTGGTTGCAGCCGGTCTATCTCATCAGGTAGGGTAGAGTGGATGTCGTAGCCGGTGCCTCCCTTGATGATTTTTTCGGCCTGATAGATAAAGGTATCGTCGGGTGTGAAGTTGAACACCTTCGACATGTAGATGATATCATAGTGTTTCATGGGCGTGGCCCACTCGATTTGCCCCCCCTATTATGCCAGTATCTCGCAATCTTTGCGAGTGCGAGGTTAGGGTAAATCGTGGCTCCCCATTTCTTCTTTTTGGCGTGTCCGTCCACGTCCACAAGTCCTATTTGCATATTAAGCAGTTTTGAATCGTCTTAATTTATATGTACCCGTCAAATTCTAATTCGTACTGGAGGAAACGCTCGGCATACCATTTCTTGTAAGACTTACCACTGATCCACCAGTCGTAGATGTTTTCGGCTATTTCGCGCTCTTGCTCATCAGTCAAGCCGTCAGACGATGAGCCAGGAGAAAACCCGCTCTTTCCCTTTCCAGTGTGTCGGGTCTGGGTGCATGATATACCCGTAGTCGTTGATTGTCTTGTTCGGATAACGGCTGCCAGTTCTTTCCAATACCGTACCACAGGGTTCCCGTCTGTAAGAATTTTGAGAAATACCCCCCCCGAACGGATGGCGATTATCGCCTGGATCCAGTTGCGACGGACGTGAGGCCATCGTTGGTTTTCTATCATCTTCTGTTTGAAGTTCGACATCGGGCATCCGATGCACCCGATACGATGAAATCCCTGGTCGTACAGTTCGCAGTGTGGTACTCGCATCACTTTATTCAGGAATATCCATACATCGCGCTCAGTCCAATGGAGTAGGGGAGAGATTAACAGACTTTCTTTGCCACTGATGCAGCCTACCGTGCGTTCCTCGGTGGCATTGGTGATATTGATGCCCTTCGCCTTCAGTTTCTTCTTACGGTATTTCTCCAGACCTTTGAGGTCGCCGCTAAACTTTCGGCTGTCGATTTCTACTTCATTGCGTTTCTTGCGTCTTGAACTTTCCTGCCGACGAATGCCTATCAGAGTGACCTTACCGGCTCCGGCATGTTCCTTGTATTCTTCACAGCACCAACGAACTTTCTTGGTGGGTAGCAGCTGTTTTCTTACGGCTACATGGTAGATGCTATCCTTGGGCTTTATGAGTTCCACTTCCGGATATTGCTTTTTGACGAAGCGGATGACCTCTGGAGGATCTACCGAAGTAAGATTCATGTGTCCCTGGAATTGTACGCCTGCCAGTTGAGCGATATGATAGAGGGCCTGAGAGTCTTTTCCCCCGCTGAAAGCCAGGTAATACCCCCCCTACTATCGTAGGCTAACGCCAGTTTCTCGGCCTTCTGCAACAGACGGATGGAATATGCCATCTTATGTCGCAGGCCCTTGCTGGCTCTCGCATACGCTTCCTTTAATGTTATTTCTACTTTCATCGATTAATGAATTAATTATTTGTCTTATGAAGAATGACCCTGTTATACGTTTCTTCAATGGCTTTATATTCTTGCATTGTTACTGGTATAGGTGGAGTCATTGGACGCGACTGTTGGCGCTTTTTAGGTAATGAGTATTTCTTGTTAGACATAACTCTTTAATTGAACCATTTGATTACCGTGTCCCCTTTGTAACCCTTTTCCCAGACAAACCAGGCGTAGGCTGTGGCGCTGCCACTGAGTTTGTCAAACTCGCCATTCATGGCACATAGCAGTCTGGATGACGATACCCAGATGCGTGCTGGTGGTTGTGTCTGAAACAGGTGTTTGCGCTTCTTTCCTTCCAGAAATGTGAGTTTCAGGAACATACATACCTTGTGGCCCTCCGGAATGATTGCCAGTGCCTTTTCGACAAACTCCTGTGCGTAGGCATAAGGAGGGTTCGTAACGATGTCGCCATCCCACTGTTGATTGTCGATACTGAGGAAATCGGCTTGCTCGCCATAGCCTCGATCGATAAGATCGCGTGAAACGACAAAATACCCCCCCCGATTAATATCTTACTGATGTGGCCCTCGCCACATGCAGGTTCCAGGATGGGGCCGTTGAACTTTTCCAGTTTCAGCAACCATTCTGTTGCTTTGGGTTCTGTAGCGTAGTAGTCACCATGAGCTCGCTCGTGGTCTGTGTGGTTACTCGCTCCCAGCGTCTTGAATACCGAGGCCCTACCGCCTCTCCAATCTTTATTTTTCATTTCTTCTACGTTTTTCCATTTGTTCGCCTAAGCGTCGTTGCATATCTCGCATGGCTATGAGGGCCTGAGCATGCTTTTCCGGATCGTGCAGCATGCGATTGATGGCCCTAACCTGTTGTGGGGTTACTTTATCTGTCATTTCGTTTCTAATGTATTTCCATCGTTAGTGACTCTGAGGCGAGAGATCTTCAGGCGGTCGTCGCCATCAGATAGGTTGGCATTGAGCCAGTCCATGATATTCTCGCCCACGAACTCGAAGGTGTCCTTTGTGTCGTAGATGTCGCAGGCAGGGTAGGTCATTTCCACCTCTATCGTCAGCTTCTTATAGGGCTTCGGATAATTCAGTACTTGGTGCTTCCATTTCTCCATGTCCTCGAAAGAGGGTTTGAAGTTGGGGTAGATAATCTTATCGTGGAAATCTACCTTTTTCTTAGCTCCTACAACTCCTAAATCTTCGCCTCCTACAACTCCTACATCTTTCACTTCTTCCAATGCCTTAAAGTAGGTATCGAAGGGTAGGTTATAGGTGCCGAGTTCATCTTGCGGATGCAGCTCTACATATTGATGATCGTAGAAGGGTATTCTGGTAGGCACGGGTCTGCCTGCAATGAGGCATATCACCATTGCACAAAAGCGATAATGGCGATGCTTGGTACCTCGTGCTAACGTTACACCTTGGATGGGTGTGTCATCGTTGATGACCTCAATCTCGAAGTCATACACCGTACCGGCTAAGAACTCAGCCCCGTCGATGTTTAAGTTTTGTATGCACCTTGCTTTCATTGCGTCTTTCTTTTTTTTACGGTCTTGATCCTGGTAGTAGGCATAGAGATACATCATCACCAGCCCGAAGATGGAAACACCCAGGAGTATGACCTGAATAATGAGTTGTTTCATAATTGTTTTGGGTTAATGGGTTTTTCTATTGTGCGCCACCAAAGATGTGGAAACTCGGCCTGGAAGTAACCTATCTCCTGTCCGTCGTTGGTATAGCAGTGGAAGAATGGGCCATTGTCGCCATAGCAGGGATTTGCATCTGTTGGGCGTAGCATGCCGAAGCTCATAAAATCCTCTTCATCGTTATAGATTACGACGTTCTGACCTTCCTCCGGCATCAGTTCCGTAACCTTCATCCATGGCCATTGATGGATGGGACGTTTCAGTTGGATGTCGGTGCCGTGTGTCGGGCCACCGTCCACATCGCAGGTGTAGCGACGGGTCTTTTTCCCTTCACGGATTATCAGGTGTACCTTCGAGCGGTGCCAGTGTTCTATCTGGAGTTTCGCCCAATCCTCCACGTATGCCTGCTGCTGTTTTGCGTCAGCCGCTTCCTCATTGTCCTCGTACCATACGGTAGTCCTCAGTTCGTATTTCGCCATATTAATATCTTTTTGATAATTGTTTCTTCATTATGTCTCTGGAGTGATAACTACGGATGCCGGTGTGGATGATTCCGAGTTTGTCTTTACTTATCTTATTGCGAAGATATGCGTCAGGCAGTTGTACGATATAGCAGCCGCGATGTTCGTCTGTTGCTGCAATGGCCGTAACGCTGAATCCCCACCGGCGTAACAGTCGTATAGCGATATTGAGATTCTTCTGGCTATTGAACATCATGCCGCAGTTATCATCGATTTCTATCTCGTCGTACAGTTTTGTTTGGAGAGCAGTGTCTTGTATAAACACAATTCCATTTTTTGCAAATTCATCTACCAACTTTTCTCTGAAGTTGTCAATAGGAAACAGTTCTTTCTTCTTCTGCATCCTCGCCCTAAAGCATTCATCCATCAGATAGGTGTTCATATATTTATGAATTTATGAATTATTTAAGTTGTGACCAGACTTTGAGGATGGCATCGACATTGATACCTTTTACATGCACGACTGGACTTGCACCGTAGTGGTAACGAGAAAGTTCTTTGAACAATCGCTCACGGGATTCTTTGTCAATCACTATCTCCTGCTTTTTTATCATGTCGGCTGCACGTTTGGAAACGTCAGGCTTTTTGTTATAGGAGAGGAACTTCACCATACCCATCGCTTGCTCTTTGATGAGTTTGTTGGCCATAAAGGTGGCTTTCCATACCCATTTGGTGTGAGGGTAGCCATTGAGAGTAACGACGGAGAATTTAAAATCAACCTCGCTGCCCAGCAATTCTGCCTGTACCTCAAACTGAGGGTTATCTTTGTCCTCTACCACACGGCAATGCTTAATGGCCTTTTTTAACTTTCTGGGCCATCGACGCGGCTTTGTCGGTTCCTTATAGGTCAGCATGCCGCTGGGTAGTTTGCGCTTTTGTTTCTTCACGTTCATTTCTTTTTCTCATGTAAATTGTTTAACTTCCACTCAAAACCCTTATCGCTATTTAAAATGTGATCAAAGGGTGTTTTTATCTTTTCGTGTATAGCAATGTATATTAGGCTGGCCAATATATTAAAACCGATATCACATGTAGGATGACTCTGTGCATAGTATGCCTGAGCACGTATTTCCAAAAGGTATTCAACGAAGTCTTTAATATGCCATCCAACATTATTAGCTACACTAATAAAACAGGAGCGTTCGGGTTTATATTGATAGTCCCATTCTTTATAGATTTTCTCCAGCTCTTCCGAAGTTTTACGACCTATTTCCAAATATGGTTCTGGCTTAAAAATAGCAGCTTCTTTCTTTGCCATAACTATTTCCTTTTAAGTCCTAAGTTAAAATTGAGGATGTCGGCAATTTCGGCAATGTGATGGATGTAGCCTTCAAATACCGTTTCCCATTCGTAAACTGATATGAGGTAGGTTTCTATTTTGATCTGTATGCCCTGATAGAATGGAACGAATACCCATAATCGGAATTTACCAGACCAGAAACTACTTCCCATTGGTTTTGTCAACTCCTTGAAGTCCTCTGTTTCCCACACGCCGAGGTTAGCGCCATGTCCTTTATAGGTGAAGATGCCAAACTCTTTATTGAGCATGGTGGTGACGCATTCTCTGATGTTTGGATAGTCTTTTGCGGTTGCATGTGTTATATCGTATGTTGGATATTTCAGCTCTTGTGCCAGACCGAGGATATAGTTTGCCAGTCCCTTCAGTTCGGCATAGTCCTCGAAGAGCAGTTTGATTTTGTTGGGCTTATCCATCGTTACAGCTGTAAGCGTCATGGTGAACTTGTGGCCTGTGTCCTCTGCCACCTCGCACATAATCTCGTGCTTGCGATATACTTTTTCTTCTGTCATAGAATTATGAATTAATCAAACCAAAGATAGTAATCAAAGTCTTTAGGCCATTTCTGCCTTTGTTCTTTTAACTGAAGATATTCGTCCTCAGTGATAATCGGTGTATGTTTTATTTGCTCGTACAGTTTTTTTTGCCGTGGCAATGATGATTCCATTTTAAAATGAAGTATTTGGTTAGCAATCTCATTTCTTCCACCAAAAGTCATAGTGGCAGTATGGCCACCGGCATAATTACCTTGCTCCTCACCAACGGCATATATCTTTCCGTCGAAACATTCCACATAGTCGTAATACTCTCCACGATCTCCATGCTCGATAGGGGAGGTAATGCGTGAAAAGTGTGCTTTCCTCCATTCCTCGAACTCTTTTCTCTCTTTTACAGTCATTCTGCGATAGATAGCTTCAGCCAGATAGTCATTCAATGAATGTCCGACATATATGCCGTTGTAGTAGAAAACCTGCCTCTTCAGGAACTCTTGAAACTTTTCCTCATTACCGATATGATATCTTAAATCTGTTAGCTCATGGAGAGCCAGATCGAGGATGTCTTTGATAACTATTTTATTCATAGCCTAATGATTAATGTTGAGCTTCTATCTGCTTCTTTGCGTATTCTATTCCGGCTTTGATACCAGTGGATAAGAGTCTCTTCACAAAGGTTTTGAACTCCTCTTGCTCCATAAGACAAACGGTGTGGAAACCTTTATGTTGGTTCCCTCTCTTGATGCCCTTTGCCTCTATCATGTGCCACTCTCCGTTGGTCACATGCTCAATGTCCTCTTCCAGTTCCTTTGGTACGATGATTTCTTCTTTTGCCATGTTGTTTCACTTTATATTTAGTTTTACCTTTCAGGTGTCTGTAGTACCTGTAATCAGCAGGTATATCAAACTCCTTTGAGTGGAAATAGTCTATTGCAATCATTATTCGTATAGTCTTGGGTCAACTTTCATTGCCTTCAGTATCAACTTTGTGTCTCTTATTAAATCCTCGTTGCCATTGTAGAGTTTTTCCCAATTTGGATTAGGATGGTATAGTACTGAACCGTAGTATTTCAGTTTACCGTGACGGATCTCGTAGGCATCGTTATGGCGGTCAACGACGATATACTGAGGAATCACACGGATGGAGCGGATAAGGGATTTGAGCATACGGGGACGGTCAACGTAGTAAAACTCTGTGTGCATGCGTCCCCGTTTGTTCTTTACGATGAATTTGAAGTGAACTGTGTAGCCATGAGTGATCAGCCATAGCAGCTGCTTCAAGTTCTTACGGTCGCGCTCACGCCATTTCTTCATCATACTAACGATGGGAGTGGCATCTTCCAGATAGCAGGTGCCGGTCAGTTGTATGGGCTTTGGTTCCCACTCCCCAGGCTGAGTATAGTCGCGAGGTTCGTTGGCTATTGTCTTAGGAATGTTCACCTCTGCCTCGAAACTGGCTACGGCTCCTGTCTCTTTATTATATATAGTAATGTGGCTCATTACTCCTGTTCGTGTTCGCAGTTGATTTGACGGATGCGCTCTTCGCAGATATGGATGATCTTCTCGTAGTCGAGCAGACGGCTTTCACCCTGTTTGGTACGGAGCACGCGCTTTACGATGTCTGCATCCCAGGGGTTCAGGTTCCAGTCAATCCATATCGACCAGGGCTGAATGACATGCTGGCTGTAGTCGCTATTGCCACGATTGTAGGCCCGCACACTGGTATTCAGTATGCCGACACGCGCCAGTTTCTTATATTCCTCCCGACTGATAATCTTGTGTTCGGGATGACTATCGAGCAGTTCAGCAGCTATCTCCAGAGCAATCTTTATGTCCTGGTCGCTATACTCGCTCTTTCCTTCCTCTTTCAGAACAGCAGTTCTGATAATCTGTGCAGCTTCTTTATTGTTCATAAATTTATGATTTAATGATTTCATCAATGGGTTTGTCGCTCTTTACACCGACGATGATTTCAGCGGTCACGGTGTCCTCGTGGATAGCGTCGAAGTTCTGGCGTATCTCTACCAGTTCGGTGTCAAAGATACTTTCCATCAGGTCTTGTTTGGCAACTGTTTCCATGTAGTGAAGGCGACGGTTACGCTCCATTTCGTCGAAGCCCATTAGGAATGACTTATCTCTTCGCATGGTGCTTCTGATGGTTTCCATACGGACGTGCTGACCATTAATCTGAATCTCTGCATTGTTGCGGAATGGATCTTGCATCTTATTGAGTCGTTCCGTCAGTTTGGCATTCTGTTCTACCAGCACTTTGCCACCTTCCAGGAGAGATTCGTTCTCGCGCTTCATCTTATTATAGAGGTGACGGAAAACGACGTTGCTCACGATGATAAGGAGGTAGAGCAAATCGATAATGGCATGAAACATATCGCCACGAAGGAAAAACGCTACTGTGAAGAATGCGAGCCCACCAAACAGCAGTATATTGATGGCCCAACTAAGTATATTGCTAAGTTTCTTCATAACTTTATGAATTAATGAATTATTTATCTCTTGCGGCTTGGTAGCTCGGTTCTTTTTGACGGAGGTAGATGTTCCAGCATCCACTCTTTTCTCCGATATTCACGCCATAGATACGTTTCTCTACGGTGTAGGTCTTAAACTCACCATCGAACACAATGACCTCCTCGCCTTCCAGTGGCGCTTCGTCGGCATGTATCTCTCTGGCGTATTCTGAATCCAGTTCAAGGTCGTATAAATAGATTTTCATCGTGAATTATATTTACCACAAAATTTCACGTTCTAAAACTTCCTGTGGAATCTTACCTTTGAAATAGGTAGTCTCGCATTCCAGACGGCCCAGCTCTCCATTATAACTGCCGATACGGGTAATCATAAAGGCAGTGGCATCGTTGAAGGGACATTGATAGACGCACTCATCGACGGATGGTTTGGCAAAGAATGGCGAGCTCTGATGATAGGTGAGGATGGTGCCGAGTTTCTTCAAGTTACCAGTAGGCTGCAACTTTTCTAAATTCCATGTGTAACTCTCGCTATGGATATGATCGGCCTTAATCCAGAAGCGCATGCCGCCACACCCCTTTGGTTCCCCGATAGGACGCAGAGTTTTAGCACGCTCCATGATTTGCTCCTGGTTCAGTCTGTTCTCAATCCAACTCAGACGCTCTTTATCCATGTGCCAGAGCGATACTTCCTTGTTGTCTTTGATGGTGTAAATCTGTTCAAACTTCAGGTGCTTATCGTAGTTGCGAGAGTCCCACATCAATTCAAGTCGTGGTGTCACGCCCAGGCCATTACCATCAACATAGTAGTCGTAAGCCTCCTTAGAGAATGGACGTATTAGCAGGGCGCAAACATAATAGTCGCATATTAATCCATGACGATGCAGAACTACATGAGCATCCCAGCAGCCGTAATCAGGATCGGTGGTGCTCCATTGCTCTTTGGTGTAAGGAATGCCACAGTGCATGCGATGGGTGGTCGCATCCATAATAATTAAATCCACAGGTATGTCGCCCATATTATAGGGTTTCCAAATCCTTACCAGCGCCTTCCCGTCGTAGTTACAGGTGACGTATTCGTAATTCTCTTTGATGATATCTTCGCGTTTCATAATTACAGGGCTTCAAATTCTTTTTTCAGTTCGGTTGCTTCGTAGCGGAGTCGTACCTGAGCCTTTTGCAGGGCCTCACGCAGTTCTGGGTAGAGATACTTGGCTTCGACACTGGCACCGCCAAAGTCTTTACCATGGTATTCACTACGAACGACTACCTTATAGTCTTTTTTTTGCTCCTCGTGCTGAAGCAGATCGCCAATACATTCTATGGCATGATTAATTTCCTCAATCGTACCAGCCAGTCTATTGGCTTTTTCTAATGTTTCTAAGTTCATAATCTTATTTCATTAACCAGTTTACATACCATTTATCGAAAAGGATGCGCCCGAAGATAATAGCAGCTATGAAAGCTATAATCAGCAGCACCTTCAGAACGTCCCACAGTCCGTTATAGAACCGCTCTACCCAGCGTGGTACTCCATCGTCGTTATACTCCATAATCTTTGTGAAAAGTACATGCTTTGTTGTTACAATCGCGTTTCAGATGGAGATATCCATTGCAGTAGAGATCTTCTCTGGTGCAGTTGCTTTCTTCTTTCGGCATAATTAATCCTTAATCTTACTGATGGCTTCACGAAGGCCAGTGAATACCGGCATGGGTACGGCCTTCACTTCGGGGAATTTCAGATACTTCATAGCTTCCGGCAGTTCCTTCTCTACATTCTTCTCGGTACGGAGAGCAATCAGGGCATCGTAAACCTCGGCACCAAAATCCTCTTGCTTCTTCTTCAGGACAGCCAACTTATCAGAAAGTTTCTTCAGCGCGTCGTAGTCCTCACGGCTGACAGTGATGTAACGGCAAATGTCAGAGACCTGGAATGACAGTTCGCCATAGATGTAGTTCTCTTTCGATGAGCCGTATTTGGTTTCCTTCATTGTAGTAATGCCAGAGGATGTTGCGGTACTGAAAAACGTTGGGTATTCCAATACGCAGGCAATGACAGGTGCAGGCACATATTTTCTTACCAGCGATTCTACCATCTGGTTAATCTGAGCCTTCATGTCATCCATCTTTTGATTGTAGGCCGCTTTCATCATAGCTGCTGATGCTTTGTCGGCCATATCCTTTGTTATTCGTCTATTCATAATTTACTTCTTTATTAGTTCGTGGGCATCGTAGCCGCACCAGGTGCAGATGCCTTTGGCGACGTTCGGTGCATAGTTTTCTTTGCCGCACTTGGGACAGCGGATCAGCAATAGCGTGTCCGTGTCCTCGTAGTATTCTACGCCTCGTGCTAAAACTTTGGGTTTACTCATAATTCAATCTTCAATTCCTAATACATCGTGGTAGAAGTCGAGGGCCTTGCGGGTAGCGATGGATGCCTTATGCTGGTCAGCACGTCGCTGTCGCTCAATCTCGAAGAGTCGCTTACGTTCGCGCTTTTCCTTGATGCCCTCCCGTCGGGCTTGCTCCTGCATGTAGATAGTGTTACGCAGTTCGTTGTTATCGAGTGCTTCGGCTATCAGACGGGTATTTGTTTTCATCAGTGGGCGTACAATCTCATCGATGACCCAGCCAGGCTTTTCGAGCAATGCCGCTTTCAGATCTTCGGCTGGGAAACGGATGACGTGCTTTCCATCGTCATCCATTCCTACCACGTCGTTAATCTTCAGATGCAGTTCCATTGGGGTTATCGGCTGTGCGAACGATACTCTGATTGGGTAGTCCTAAGTTCAGGAAACCATTCTTATCGCGTATGGCCTTGCAGACGGCAATCTCTGCATTCTCGTATTCGAGTTGGGCCTGAGCACGCTTGCGCATGCGTTCTGTTGCACTCTGGGCCAGTTTAGCCTCGTAGTCCTCACGCTTACACGAAAACTGATATTTCAGTTCGGTCATCTTTGTGCGGATGTCGGCCATTTCTAATCTGGCTGCCGGTTCGCCCTGTCGGGGTCTTAGTTCATCTAACTGTCGGCGAAGTTCGTCGAGCTGCATATCAAAATGGTGTCGCTCGATGTGGTACTCTCTACGGAGTTTCGCCTGGATGTTGTCTGATTCTTCATTCGTGCGGTGGAAAATGTTGTCGCGCACCTCACGGCACTTTTGACGGAGAGCAAATAGCTCATCTACCGTCATACCCTCCAAGTCATTTAGGGGGGGGGGTAATTCATGTTTTCTTGTTTCATAATTGTTTTGTTTTAAGAATGTTATTAATCACTCGTGATGTAGCACTCGCGGGTTTCGGGGTCGCAGTGATCCATCGCGTTTTCGTCGGTGCTGTTCCAGTCGAAGAGTTGGCAGGAGCCTTTGAGCAGGCATCCGTTGCCTTTGCATTTGGTAGCCATAATATAAATATGTTATAGGTAAACGTCGATAGTGAGGTGAATATGTCCGTGCCAGCCACGATACTTCAGTTCGTCGATGAGCGCTTTGTCGGTACAGTCAGAGAGTGCAGGGTTTTGTTCCGGTACATTCCCAATGTGTACGCCGTCGGCTGGCGCTTCCTCTTTCTTTGGTTTGGTAGGGGGAGCGACAAACTCCACATCTTTGCTGATGGTGACGGGTTTGTGACAGATGACGGGATTCTTGCGCGACTCTGAGGGTTCGAAGGTGTCGATGTCGCCAAAGTCGCACCAGTAGTAACCACCTGACGGGCGACGGTTGGCGATGGCTCTCCAGAGTGATGTCACGCGCAGCGCACGTTCCGGTTCGCGGAGTGTGGGCCATACCTTGATGACCTCCATCGTGCTTGGATCAATCTGGGCTATCTGCCTACGCTCCCGTGAGGGGTTATAGCGTTTGCCATCCTTCGTCAGGCGAATGTTCCCTTTTTGGGGCGTTTTTGCCTTTTGGGGCTTGGAAGTTTCCTTTTTGGCACGTTTTCTTTCCACTTTTGGCTTAGAAATTTCCGTTTTGGTGGGTTTTGTTTCCGGAGTCTCGTGTTCTGATTTTAGTGTTTCGCGTTCTAATTTTAACTCTTTTCGTTCCAAATCGGTGGTATTTTGTACTTTTATCGCCGATTTCTGTACTTTCAGAGCCTCTTTGCGTAATTTTGTTCCCGCTTTAACTTTTGACTCATCTTCTGTCGGGCTACCCTCCCACTGATGTAGGATGTCGGAGTACTCGAAAGCGGGTAGGGGATTAGCCTTGCTGTCCTGGGCATGTGCATATTTCAGCACGTACACCATTACAGACGATGCCTTTACGACGGTTTCTTTGTCGAGCGACACGGCTTGCAGGGCCATGAGCAGTACCGGCATCTTTGCCTCGCTGCATGGAATATTCATGTCGAGCTTCTTCCAGGCACGGTTCCAGAACTGACGTGACTTGATGGCGAAGGTCTTTACATCCTTCTCTTCGCTCCATTTATCGTATGCTTCCTGTATTGTCATATTTGTCTAATTTATTTCGCTCTGCGATAGCCGAGCACTTGCATCAGTTGTTGTGTCATCTTAATGCCTGGTATGTGATTAAACTCGGTGGTGGTGGCGATGATACGCACCTTGGCCACGGAGTAGCGTGTCAGGCAGTATTCTGTCTTTTCCACCGTCGGCACATCGTTGGCATTGGTAGGCAGTGAGGTGTAACTCATCACGTCATCGTTCTGCCAGTCGCGATATAGTGCCTTCGACTTATGCAGCATCGATTCCGGAATATCCATCGTTACACAGTAGGCTGTATCTACGTTGCCACTGAGGTAACGAATGGCTTCCTTTGGTTCGTCGGTGGTGAAGCAGAAGCCGCGACTTTCAGAGCGAAAGCCCTTATGTTTGCTCTCGTTCACCAGCAGCTGCCCATTTACCAACCGCCGATATTCCTCCGCTGACATAAAACGATGTACGATCATTCCTCTGGGATTTCTTCGGATAGATGACTCTGAACTACATCGATGGCCTTACGGAAATCGCTATGATTACCCTTCAGCTTTGCCATGAAGTAGTGGCCCATAACTTCCTTGATGTCCTCTACGTCGGAGGTAAGACCTTCCATGGCAACTATTAATTGGTCGCCCAATGCTTCTGCGAAATCTATAGCCTTCTGCTTATCGCTATTCCAGTCCCATGACACATTAATCTGAAGTTCATTGTCTTTGTTACGGTCTGGCATAGCAAACAGGCCCTTGTGACGCAGATAGTAACAGAGCTTACGGACATTCTTCATGTCAGCAAGTTCGGCATGGTCTTTAGCAAAGATGACACCATCCATGTGGCCCTCAGTGGCAGCCTGTGCAATGTTAGCCATGATAGCGATAACCCAACCTTCTTTCTCGATGGCCTCACATGAAGCATCCTGAAGGTTTCTCACTGTGAAATCATTGATGATTGATTCTTTATCCATAATCGTATGTTTTATAATGTGAATTATTTGTTGTCGTCAACATTGATAACCTTAGCCAGGCGATGATAACCTTTTTTGGCGTATGGTTCAATATATATTAGTTCGCGAGTCCATTCCCCGTTTTCATCTTTCTTGGGCTGTAAGCGGAAATGACCGGACACCATAAATCCTTCGTTACGGCAAATGGTGGTAAACCAACGGCTGTCGAGTATCTTCACATCCAGTCCTGTTTCGTTGAGTGTTTTGTCTTTGAGGATCTGTGAACGTATTCTTTGCTCATGGGCTACAATCTCCACCTCTGCCTTACCATAGCGTTTGAGGAACATCAGCAGATAATAGATGGCGACACAGCGTCGTTCCATATTCTGATCGCAGGTTGATTCGTAGGTCTCAAATCTATCGTCGGCTACAAACTTATAGCAGAACGATGTAAACAGGCATCCTTCATTCTTGATACGCATGAAACGGATGAAACCGTTGGGCATGGTTTTGACCACCCAGAGGATATCTTCGTATAGGAAAGCGCAATCTTCATGCACTTTTTCTACATCTTCTTTCGATGCCAGCATCTTTAGGAAAGCGTGAGCACTCTTATTCAGGGCCTCGAAAAATGTGTGAGAGATAAAGTAGATATTCTTGATGGTGGTATAGAAGCCACCCCATATTTCGAAGGTGGTTCTTTCTATCAAAATATTGGCTTCATCTTCTGTCAAATTGCCCTGAGCATTGAAGGCACAGAAGAAGTGCTCTTTGTCGTTGACAATATACTCCTGGCATTTCTTAATGTCGCAGATCTGCAAGGCAGCCCAATTTCGGTAGTTTACTCTCATAGCCGTATCTTAGATATATGCCAACCAAGCCAGCAGGCGTAGCGTGTCGCCCTGTGGTGCCAGCCAATAGCAGCGGTTCTTATCATCTTTCACAAAACCGATATGGTTGCAGGTAATCCAGGAACCAGAGCAGCATAGGCGAGGTAGTTTGAACTCGCAATAGGTCTGAATGTTTTTTGCATCGTGATTGATAAACCTGATTTGATTATAGATGGCTCTGAGCATCATAGATTCCTTCTCTTTGCACTCCAGCATTTCTTCCGGAGCATTGCGCACCTCATAGAGGTTTTGGAGAGCAAAGCGATAGGGCGATGGATTAGACTGTGGAATTGCCTTGATAGGTTGGTAGCCTTCAGGCAGACCGCCAGAGAATAGATCGACCACTTTACGTTTGGCAAAGAAAAGTCCGTTTGCCTGGTCTATCTCATAGGGATAATCATTCTTACGCAGTTCGCCCAACATTTTTGCTACTTGTGGCCCTGATGCTGGTTTCAGATGTTCATTGCCTGCCCATAGGTCTATGTCAGGTGTCTGGAAGATATACTCCTTGCTGGTAGGCTCCAGCATCAGAACGAAGAAAATATAGAGGCGGTCGCCTACGATATAATCTATCAAGAAAATGTCTTTGCCGTTGGTGATAACCTGACCAGCTCTGAACTTCGCAGGTTTCTCTTCTACGGGTGCCTCTTGCTTGGTTGTTTTCTTACTTGGGTTGGCCTTTTTTTTGGCCTCACTCATTTCGTCGCGCAGCTGCTTGGCAAACTCCAATGTCAGTGAGTCTGGATCCATCATGTGTAGGCCCTTTTGGTAGAACAAATCCTTACTGATATCGACACAGTGGAACTTCTCAGCCAAATCTTTCTTTCGGCGAAGGCTCCCCTGTCTTTTGTAGAGGAGTATCAGCTCGCGCAAGTAGTTTAGAAATTCTTGATAGTTAATCATATTAGTTTCATTCGTTATAGCACATCCAGTTTGAGCATTTCGGACTCGGTGGCGCGTTCGGTGGCGAGGATGACGGGCTCGTTCATCGTAGAGACCTTCATAAAGAAGCCTTCGCCTTCGAGCAGGGAGAGATAGATGGTCAGCGGGTCGCCCAGGGTACAGGGGTATGCCTTGAAGAAGGTACGCAGGCGCGTTTCGTCGAAACGCTGAGTGGCTAACGACTCACGATCTACCGGCTGGTAGGCAGCCACAAACGCATCGACCTTCTGGGTAATCACGAAATCGTAGAGTGATGCACCGGCCTCTTTCGCTGCTTTCGCATCTTCGAGGATGTCTTGGTTCTTTTTCTTCCTGGTCATCTTATATGATATTTGAATTTGTCGGCAAAGATAAACATAATATTTGAATTGACGAAATAAAATTGTTATTATTTTCTAATATGATGTAAAATTTAACATATATAATATCGGGGAAAATTACTCGATATTGAAAAATAATTTGTATCTTTGCGCCCAAATAATATAATCTTTCCCCGATATGGCTGAAAAACTGGTTATTGACAAATGCAAACACTTCTATTGGTGTGATGTGGAGAGCAAGGCAGGCAAGCGACTGAAGAAGTTGATGCAGCGCCAGATCCGTGTGTGTGAGCGTGCCGACGACTACGCAAAGAAGTACGGTGCCACAGAGTATGAGCCACCCGTGCAGTTCTATGACGGTGGTATCGACTATCTGCTGTTTGGCAATAAGAAGCCCGATCCCCGTGTGTGGCGCAAGCGTCTGGATGATGCAGAGGGTAACGGCATCTACGAGCCCAACTGCATGGTTCGCTCCGACATCCTGGTATTGCCTGATGACCGTTTCCATCCCTCCGACACCTGGAATAAGACCTACGGCAAAGACCATCTGACATGGCCGATGGTGAAGGGTCAGAAGTCGTTGGCTCAGTGGGCTGCCATTATCGGCTACCGACTGACTGATGATAAGGAGCAGGATGCAGCAGCCGTAGAACTGACCCTGCATAACAAGACCTTCGTGGCTTTCTTGGAGTACTACGGTTCCGAGCCGTGCAAGTCGAAGTCCGATGCCCCTCAGTGGTTGCGCAAGGCGATTAAGGCCGAGAAGGATAGGGTAGCCCTGCCGGTGATTACGGTGGAAGAGGTGTTTGCGCTGTTGGAGTGTGATGTGCCGAAGGAAGATCCTGAGCGTAGCGCCTTCCTATACAATATGGTTACGCCCATCTTCTTTGTGCATCGCGATAAGTTCTATATTGGCAGTCAGTGTCCGTGCCTGGTAGAGGGATTGCACGACTCGAACAAAGAGAAATTCATCTATAAATACAATGTTTCAAACAGAGAATACGACATATCGAACTAATAAAATTTCTTTTCTTTCACGATACGCTGAATGACTTTCGTTTTGTATTTGTTTTAGGAATTAAACTGTAATCCCCGCTCATGTTTGCCAGGCGGGGATTACTATTTGTGCGCGTATATATAATAATAAGGTGGCGGTTACTTCACGCCCTCTTTGCCCTCGTTATAGAGTTTGGCCAGTTCCGCGTTCTGGCGTTCGATGATATCCATGAGCCGGTTGCGCTCTGCATCGAACTGTGCCTGACAGTCGCGACGGATGCGATCTTCGCGCTCGTGGCTGTCGCGTTCCAACTGACGGAGCTCGTTGGCGTGTTCGAGTTTGAGACGGAGGATAGCTTCTGACTCAGGCATTGGCTCTGAGGGGCCAGGGACACATTGGGGACAGTCCCCCTGTAATCCGCTATCGCTACTCACAGCAGGGACAGTCCCCGTTGTGTCCCCATGATTCACCACGTAGTACTTCGATTTTTCCATCAGGCCCTTTGTGACCATGCGCTCCTGGGATTGGGAGGAAATGAGGCGTGTGGTGATGTGGGTCTCGATGATCGATTTGCCCGCCGTGTTGTTGATGCCGTAGTCGTCGGTGGGTGTGGTCTGGCTGTCTGCGTCCGGTGGTAGGATGTGCAGGGTGCTCTCGCCGTCGGCATCGAAGAAGAAACGGTTCATGGGAATGTTGTAGTAGTTGCACAAACGTAGCATGGCCGTGAGGTGGATGGGAGTCTTACCATCCAGCCAGCGGTTGATGCCTGTGTAGTCTGAACTGCCTAATGCCTCCAGGAGGTCACGCTTTGACAGTTTGTTTTCCTCGCGAAACTCGCTGAGAAACCTGTAATTGTACGAGTAATCCATAATCTTTTTCGTTTTAATGTTATTTAACTAAACCTATCTGTAACAATTCGTCGGAATGCCTACTTATATATTATATGATATGTACTGAATCTCAAATATGATATTTGTCGCTAAATGTTAAATTTGAAAGAAAACTTAGATAATATTTGGTTTGACAAAATAAAATGTTTACCTTTGCGCAAAATTAAATAAAAAAATTCAAATATACAATATGATTATTGAAAAAATAACAGAGCCGAAAACTCACTTGGAGTGTAACGACCTTACACCATCTCAGAAGAAGGTGCTCTTTGCGGTGATGGCTAAGTATGGCGCTTTGCAGTACTTTGCCTACGACCGTTTCTTCAAGGAGGGCTTTCACGAGTGGGAACTGAAGGGTATCAATCAGATCAAGCGCGACTTCATCGATGCCCACCGTGCCGAGATCTTCCCTGACGGGGTAGATACCCACCTGTTGCCCACCATCGACGAAATGGTGAACGGCAAGGGTGTGTTCTATCGAGTGCTGGGTATGTCGTTTGGTCTGAAGAAGGTGTTCACGGAACACATGAACCAGATGGGCATGGGCTCGAACTCCGTGCTGAATAAGTTCTCGACCGACGACTGGAGCGACTACGAGCGCATCGGTGTGAAGGCATGTATCGAAGAGTTTGAGCGTGAGATAGAGAAGGGAGGCTCTGGTGAAGAAACTATGCCGCAGGGGAAGGCCGCAGAAGGATAGTTACCGACCGCTGCATGTCGTGGCAGTGGTCGATGACAGAGACGCACAGGACGGTGAGGTGTGCTTCCAGTTTCGCGGAGCCAACCGTCAGTTGCTCACGCGCACTTTCGACTATCTGATAGGATGTGGTCACGGCATTGCCCAGCGCGTCACCGTCCGCGAGACCCACGATGTCATCAGGCGCATTGGTAAGAACCTTCAGCGAATAGAGATCACGCTGCACGAGCCCAATTTCCGCTTCGCCTCGCTGTCTGACATGAAGCTGCTGATAGAAGCTACCCTGAAACGTCTGCATCCCTGCCACTTCCAATGGTTGAACCTGACGAAATTCTTTAATTTCTAATTGAAAATTAACAATTATGACGAAGATCGTTGACATTACCTTTGATTTCGAAACATTATCCCTGGCGAGCAATGCCGCTGTGTTGCAGTTGGCCGCCGTAGTATTTAACCGCTATGCCGTCGATGCCCAAGAGCTGTTCCCCAAGGCGATTGCTCCCTTCGAGGCGAAGGTGGATATCCGTTCGTGTGTGGCCGACGGCTTCGACTTCAATCCGTCCACAGTCAAATGGTGGAGTGAGAAACCCGAAGAGGTGAAACGTGAGGTGCTGACCGGCAACTGCTATCCCCTGAGCGAGGTGATGACGAATTTCATCGACTGGCTGTGTGAGGTTAAGAACTTTACAGAGGGCGACGTGCTTATTCTCTGGGCGCAAGGCTCCGACTTTGACGTGAGCATCCTGCGCACCATCCTGCGTCGCTACGATATGGAGAAAGTTTTCCCCGTCCACTTCCATGACTGTCGTGATGCCCGTACCTTCATTGCCGAGATTGGCGACCGCTATTGTCTGTTGCATCACGACGGTCTGGCAGACCATAAGAAAGTACATGATGCCATGCCTCCCTATCCGGAGGAAGGCAATGTGCATAGTGCCACCTACGACTGTCGCCGTACCTCATGGGCCTTATGGCAGTGTTTCTCGATGTTACCTGACGTGGATTAAGGCGTATGATCTACGACCCACTGATTGATGAATTGGCAGCGCTGCCTTTGCAGATGCTTGTGACACCCGCCGACCAACAGACCGAGGAAGGTCAGTTGGCCTGTTGGTGTCCGTTCTGTAAGACGGCCCCAGGTAGTCAGTCGTCGGGCCAGCAGCAGAAGTCCACACCCCACTTCATTATCTACCAGCGCAAGCGTGGCGGTCTCTATGGCAAGCCCGTAGAACATTGGTTCTGTACCAAGACCAAGCGTGGTGGCTATGGTGCCATCGAACTCTATGCCGCCATAAAGGGTTATGGCTATTGGTGGCAGAAGGATTCCCACTCGCCTCAGACGTTTATCTGTGTGGGTGAGGATCTGCGACACACCTGTATGGAACTCGCCGAGCATGCGGGCCATACCCGTGAGGAATTGGAGGAGAAATGGCCCTCGCTCTGTTATAGGGACTTCCGACAGGTGGCCGTTCGTCCGCAGGAGGTTCTTACCTTTGAACCTAAGACTGACTTCACGCCACAAGACCTGGCAGCCCTCGGTTGTACGACCTGGCTCAGTCGCGACGGCATCGAACAGTATGGTTTCGACACCCAGAATA
>Ga0265298_10002374_pt1 | contig 26304 bp, 16 predicted proteins | sample AusTroGonzalo_MG_3_FD_193486 | JGI IMG/M metagenome (GOLD analysis project Ga0265298, IMG submission 193486) | Bovine rumen microbial communities from tropical cattle in Woodstock, Queensland, Australia - Gonzalo_01 | ecosystem: Host-associated > Mammals > Digestive system > Stomach > Rumen ...
CTTATACAGAAACCGATGGAAACCTGTTTGCACCATTTCCACCTTCCGCTGTGCCACTTGATACAGATAGTCAATAGTATAGGATTCCATAGCCTATGTTTTTATTTTGCAAAGATACAAAAAAAACAATTATACAAAGTCGAAATTTTTAAGAAAAACAATTTTCAATAATTGTTTTATTGCCATTTTACCTTATCTTTTCACAAACTTCACCATTTTATTTGCTCCCTCTGGAGTTTCCAAACGAAGCAAATAAATCCCTGACGTCAAACTAGAAACATCTACAGTATAGAATGAATCCATAATTTTTTCTCTCATTATCACTCTACCTGTGATGTCTGTGATACTGATGGTCATATCCATCATCTCTGTACTACTCAGATTCAGTACTGTCGTAGCAGGATTCGGATAGATAGAGATTTCCTGATCCCAGTCAGTTACAAATGGATGACTCTGGACTATAAATGGTACTTCTACCTCTTCATCACAGTATAATCCCTGCTCTTGCCCAAAGACTCCAGCATATTTGAGAGTATGCTCCCCTACTGAAATCCCAGATGTGGAAAGGGTATACGGACTGGGAACATTTTCTACTATCAACATACCATCCAGATACAAACTGCCACCAAGCGGAGACACTTGGATGATACAAGCAGAATCTGTGATAATATCCTGAGTCTCAATAGATAGAGACAATCCCGGATTGTAGACATCTACCCATATTGAATCATGAGTAACACAACCATGTTGGTCATAAAATGTAGCTGATACTAATGTTGATTCAAACAATGGCGGAGTCATATAATCTGCCACAAACATGGAGTCTCCATATATACTCGTCCAGTAATTGGTAGTATCATCTACACTTCCGATTGTCCATGTATATGTCCCGACTCCAATACTTTGAGCTTGGACTATAAATTCATGCCCATAACAAGCTACAGGATCAATAGTGATAATATGTGTAGAATCTTCCACATATTCATAAAGGTTGACACCTATAAAAGAGCATTCATCCCCATAGGCCTTACAACCTCTAGAATCATACATAAATATACGATATAATCTACCATTTGCATATAAACCACAGACCAAACTGGTTGTATCTTCCAAAAATATAGTTGTATCTACCCCATCACCTAGTTCATCTACATAAAACCAGCTATAAGTATATGGTGGAGTTCCTCCCTCTATTCCCAAATCAACACATCCAGTAGCATTTAAACATACCGTATCTATACGTTTTACAATATGATTAATATGCCATGCTTCTGGTTGAGTAATAATCACTGAATCACGATATACACAACCATTAGTTCCATGAGCTTCAACTTGATAAGTTCCAGATCTTAAACCACTTACCGTAAATTCACCATAATATGTATGATCAAAGAAAAAAGAAGAATCTGATCTTACACTTATCCACGCATAATTTTGTACAGGATCCACCAAATTCACATGAAATGCCCCATCAGCATAAGGATAATCCAACCCATCTGGACAAGTTACATGATGAATTGAATCCACTGGTATAAAAAAAGTCGGTGCACTATGTACAGTAATCACAATTTTATGTACACTTGTAAGTGGCGAATTATTTACAGAATCAATACAACAATCCAATATAGTATCATGACCGATACTTATTTGAAAATTAATAAAATCACATTCTGCATAATAATGAATACCATTACAATTATAACTAATATTTGATACTGAGCTAATAGGATCTGCTAAAAAGCAAAAACCATTTTCACACAATGGAAAATTAAACATTGAGCCATCACAACAAGTAGTATACGTAATGATGACAGTATCCCCGGAATTTACTTGATTTGGGGTAGGAAGGACATTGCTCCTTGAATATCCGAATGAACTCAAAAGAGCTAAAATTAAAAATACAATTAACTTTTTCATAATTATGGATGTTTATTCGGGTACATGGAGGAAAAAAGTCCCATGTCTATGCTGTCTACACATTTCACTGGCAAAAATACAACAATTTTTCTGCCTACAATGTTTCAAAAAAAATTTCCAGATGCATTTGTCGTTGGGAATGCACACATTACCAAAATCACATCCCGTCACCAGGGTTACACCCTGGACACCATGGTCACACCATGGGCTGAATTAATCCATCGCACCAGGATTACATCCTGGGCTGAATTATTGTCGGCCTTTCAGGCCGACATGGGATGGCGGCACATTCCGGGCACAGATAGTTTGACCGGTTCAACGGCTGAAAGCCGTTTCATATTTCAGGCCAGGGTGAAACCCTGGTAATGATAGGGCGGCAAGAATTCACAACATGTCATATTTCAGGCCGCCTGGATGGCGGCAGATTCAGGGCACAGATGATTAAATCGGATCAACGGCTGAAAGCCGTGTCATATTTCAGGCCGGGGTGAAACCCTGGTGATGAAAATGCCACCATAATTTGGTGAACCCTGAAAGGGCGACGAGAATCCACAACATGTCATTTTTCATCACCGAAATTCCCAAAAATCACATTCACGCATCAATCTGAATCATAATATGACAAAACACAAACCATCCAATTAATGTCATTTTTCATACAAATGACTACATTTTCCATAACGATTTATTACAATATTAAAATATTGAATCATAATAATTTACACCTTGACAAACTCAATTCTTTTTTGTTTATTTGCACAAAAAAACATGTCGCATTCATTATCTAAAATATTTATTCATGCTGTTTGGCATATCAAAACAACAAGTCCACAAATTCAAAAGGAGGACAGGCAGAACCTATACAAGTATGTAGGAGGGATTTTAAAACAAATTGAATGCATACCTATATGCATTAACGGGACAGGAAACCATATCCACATGTTTTTCGTTTTATCGAAGAATTATAGTTTGGTCAAAGTAATGTCAACAGTCAAAATTGCCATCAGTCGATGGTTGAAAAAAATCGGGTATCATTATAAAAACTTCGCATGGCAGTCAGGCTACGGCGCTTTTTCTGTTTGTGAATCGATCAGCGAAAAAACAATCAATTATATAAAAAATCAGGAGGAGCATCACAAAAAGAAAAATTTCAAAGAAGAGTATTTACAAATATTAAAAAAACATCACATGGATTTCAATACAGATTATTTGTTTCGGGATTGATATTTGTTATGCGGGAATCATTGAAACGATGGTAAACGGCATCACATAGGGACATGCACATTTCCGGGAAATCGTGGTCATGAACGGAATCACATCCATAATCGGGGTGCATCCCAATAACGGATGGCATACGATCGCGAATTGCATCATGGTCACCAGGGTTGCACCCTGGGCTGAATTGTTGTCGGCCTTTCAGGCCTTTACGGGGGACGATGCATTTGTCGTTGGGAATGCGCACATTACCAAAATCACATCCCGTCACCAGGGTTGCACCCTGGGCTGAATTGTTGTCGGCCTTTCAGGCCTTTACGGGGGACGATGCATTTGTCATTGGGAATGCGCACATTACCAAAATCACATCCCGTCACCAGGATTACATCCTGGGCTGAATTATTGTCGGCCTTTCAGGCCGAGGAATTTTTGTGCGGTGTACATTTGATGGTGCAAAAATTTTACGACTTTCCCTCCGCCAATTCGGCAGAAATGACTAATTTTGCCACCGCAAAATGAAACTTACATGATTTTGCCCACAACTCACAAAATCAATCAAATAACTCATACAAACTATCAATACCACCACCCAACAATTCAACAATTACACTACCCCGGCCTTCGGCCACCCCTACTTTAAGAAGGGGAATTAAAATTAAACAACTAAACAATCTTAACTCTTAATTCTTAGTTCTTAACTCAACATGATCGTTTGTATCGCTGAAAAACCAAGTGTCGCACGGGAAATTGCCAATGTGCTCGGTGCCAAGCAGTCACACGACGGCTACATCGAGGGCAACGGCTATCAGGTGACCTGGACCTTCGGACATCTGTGCACGCTGAAGGAACCGCACGACTACACCACAATGTGGAAACAGTGGTCGCTCAGCAGCCTGCCTATGGTGCCGCCCAAATTCGGCATCAAACTGATCGACAGCCCTTCTATTAAAAAACAATTTGCTATTATTGAAGGATTAATGCAAAAGGCCGACCGCATCGTCAACTGCGGTGATGCCGGCCAGGAAGGCGAACTGATTCAGCGCTGGGTGATGCAGAAAGCCCGCGCCAACTGTCCCGTGGACCGACTATGGATTTCCTCACTGACGGAAGAGGCTATCCGTGAGGGTTTTAAACAGCTCAAAGAGCAGTCCAACTACCAGCCACTGTACGAGGCTGGATTGTCACGTGCCATCGGCGACTGGCTTTTGGGCATGAACGCCACCAGGCTCTATACCCTCAAGTACGGCAAAGAACGGCAGGTGCTCTCCATTGGCAGGGTACAGACCCCCACCCTCGCCCTCATCGTGAAGCGCTACCACGAAATACAGAATTTCAAGCCGACAGCCTATTGGGTGCTGTCCACTATATATCGCGACACCACCTTCACCGCCACCAAGGGCAAGTACCAGTCGGTGGAGGAAGGACAAGAGGATTTGCAACGCATTATCGGTAAGGAGCTTACCATTACCGACATCAGCACCAAGAAAGGCAAGGAAGCCCCGCCAAGGCTTTACGACCTGACCTCTTTGCAAGTGGAGTGCAACAAGAAATACGGTTTCTCGGCAGAGCAGACCCTGCAGCTGATTCAGAGCCTGTACGAGAAGAAACTGACCACCTATCCCCGTGTGGATACCACCTACCTCAGCGACGACATCTACCCCAAGTGCCCAGGCATCCTGAAAGGCATCACCAATTACAGCGCATTGACAGCGCCTTTGTTGGGCAAGAAGCTACCCAAAAGCAAGAAAGTGTTCGACAACAGCAAAGTCAGCGACCACCACGCCATCATCCCCACAGGGCAGAATCCGAAATCGCATCTTCCCCCACAGGAAGCCTGTGTTTACGACGAGGTGTGCCGACATTTTATCGCTGTTTTCTATCCCGATTGTGTTTTCTCGAACACCAACGTCACCGGTGTTGTGGAAGAGGTGCAGTTCAAAACCACGGGCAAACAGATCCTCGACCCAGGATGGAGGGTGGTGATCAAGGCGGAAGTCCCTTCAGGAAAGGACAAAAGCGAGGCCAAGGCTGACAGCAAGAACAAAGCCAAGAGCAGTGACGACGACGAGGAGGAAAACAAGAACGAGGAACGGGTATTGCCTTTGTTTGTCAAGGGAGAGCACGGTCCCCACGAACCGACCTTAAGCGAGAAGTGGACCAAACCACCCAAACCATACACCGAAGCCACCCTACTTCGGGCCATGGAAACGGCAGGCAAGACCGTGGACGACGAGAGTCTGCGTGAGGTGATGAAAGAGAACGGCATTGGCCGTCCCTCCACCCGCGCCGCCATCATCGAAACACTATTCAAACGAAACTATATCAAGAAGATACGGAAAAGTCTGGAGCCCACCCCGACGGGCATTGAGCTCATCAGTCTGATTCGCGAGGAACTGCTCAAAAGCGCCGAGTTGACAGGCATCTGGGAGAAGAAACTACGGCAGATTGAGCAGAAGCAATACTCTGCCCAGCAGTTCATTGACGAACTCAAGCAGATGGTAAACGACATTGTGCTGCAGGTGTTGCGCGATGACAGCGACCGCCGCAAAATTGACTCTTCCTCCCCATCCCTAACCGCCGCTGCCCGCCCAAACACCACAACCATCAGCACTGCAGCAGCCAACAATAACAACAGCAACAGCAGTAGTAGAAGTAGTAGTAGCAATGCCCCCGCCACTCCCGACAATATTATCGGTCAGCCCTGCCCCTTGTGTGGCAAGGGCCGTATCATCAAGGGAAGAACCGCCTACGGCTGTTCCGAATGGAAGAGCGGGTGTGAGTGGAGAAAGGCGTTTTAGGGGTTAGGGATTAGGGGCCAGGGGTCAGGATAATGACACAAATAAAATTCAAAATCCAAAGTCCAAAATTCAAAATTCAAATGACCAGGTTTCTGTTTTTTGTTCAATTCATACCCTTTTGTTATTAGCTATTTGTTACAAATATTTAAAAATCAACATTTTACACACTATTCGAATCTCAAAACAATTTTTCCACCATACTGTTTTTTGTATTGATATTTTTTGTATTTTTGCACTCCAAAATTTGATTAACTATTAAAACCAAAACATAATGAAAAAAGGTATTCATCCAAAAGAGTATAGAACAGTGGTTTTCAAGGACATGTCCAATGAGATTGCATTCTTGACCAAGTCAACTGTTGCAACGAAAGACACCATTGTTTGGGAAGACGGCAAGGAATATCCCTTGGTTAAATTGGAAATCTCCAACACTTCACATCCCTTCTTCACGGGTAAGATGAAGTTGGTTGACACCGCCGGTCGTGTGGATAAATTCCGCAGCAAATACGGCAACTTCGGTAAGAAGAACTAAGAGATTTAGCTGTACAGAGAAAACGGGGTTCGATGAATCCCGTTTTTTTATATCTTTGCTTTTTTAATACAACTTATTATGGAATCCATCAAGAAAATCTATAAAAAAGGCTATGGCCCATCGAGTAGCCACACGCTGGGACCGAACCGGGCCGCCATCAGTTTCAGAGAGAAGAACCCCACTGCCGCCAAATTCAGAGTCACCCTGCATGGTAGTCTGGCCGCTACGGGCAAGGGGCACCACACCGACAAAGCTATCATCGATGGCTCTGCCCCCATTCCTGTAGAACTCATCTGGAAACCCGAGGTGGTGCTGCCTTTCCATACCAACGGTATGCTTTTCGAGGCCCTAGACGCCAACGGAAACGTATATGACAGCTGGACCATCTACAGTGTGGGTGGTGGCAGTTTAGCCAACGAAGAAACCCAGGAGAGTGTGGAGCATATTTACACCCACAGCCACATGAGCGACATTCTGGCCTACATTGAAAAGGAAGGGCTGACTTACTGGGAATATGTGGCCATGCATGAAGACCAGGACATTTGGGAATACCTAGGACAAATGTGGGAAACGATGCAACAGACCATAGAGGAAGGCCTGCAAGCCGAGGGAGTCATCCCCGGAGGACTGCACCTAAGAAGCAAAGCCCGCCAGTATTTTGTGAGGGCTTCTTCCTACAAGTCATCGCTACAAAGCCGTGCCTTAGTCATCGCTTACGCATTGGCCACTTCCGAGCGCAACGCTATGGGCAGCACCATTGTCACCGCCCCCACCTGCGGCGCTTCAGGAGTATTGCCGGCAGTACTATATCATCTTAAAAAGAACCACGGTTTCACCGATATAGAAATTTTAAGAGCCCTTGCCACCGCTGGCTTGTTTGCCAATATCATCAAGACCAACGCCTCCATTTCTGGGGCCGAGGTAGGCTGCCAGGGCGAGGTGGGCAGTGCCTGTGTGATGGCCGCCGTCGCCGCCAACCAGCTGTTTGGGGGCAGTCCCCAGCAGATAGAATACGCCGCCGAGATGGCCATGGAGCACAACCTTGGCCTCACCTGCGACCCCATGTGCGGACTTGTGCAAGTGCCCTGTATCGAACGCAACGCCATGGCCGCTCTTCGTGCCCTCGACGTCAACATCTATGCCATGATGAGCGATGGTAACCATCTCATCAGTTTCGACAAAGTGGTAAAAACCATGAATTTGACAGGCAAAGACCTGCCCTCTCTATACAAAGAAACTGCCCAAGGCGGATTGGCACTGCTGACAGAAGAATGAATTAATTAGCAAATTAGTTAATTAGTTAATTAGTTAATTGACAAAGAAATATAATTAGCAAATTATCACATTTGCTAATTTGCTAATTACAAAGTCTTCGCTTCTTGCCAGAGGGCTTCCATTTCATCCAGGGTCAGGTCACCGATAAAACGGCCTGACTCTTTTGCTTTCTGCTCGATGTATTGGAAACGCTTGATAAACTTGCGGTTGGTCTTCTCCAGAGCATCCTCGGGATTGACTTTGATGAAGCGGGCATAGTTGATGAGGGCGAAAAGCACATCGCCGAATTCATCCTCAATTTTATCACTCTGCTGGGCCACCTCGGCCTTCAATTCCTCTATCTCTTCCTCCACTTTGTTCCATACCTCTTCGGTGTTGTTCCAGTCAAAGCCCACTCCCCTAGCCTTCTCTTGAATACGATATGCCTTCACCATGGCAGGCAAAGCGGAGGGCACACCACCCAAAACCGAACGGTTGCCCTCTTTTTTCAGCTTGATTTTCTCCCAGTTGTTGCGCACATCTTCCGCTGTAGCCGCTTGCTCGTTGCCAAAAATATGCGGATGTCTGACAATCAGTTTCTCACAGATACCATTGGCCACATCGGTGATATCAAAATGCTTGTCTTCCGAAGCAATTTTAGAATAAAAGACAATATGCAGAAGCAAATCGCCCAGCTCCTTCTTCAAGTCATTATAATCTTTCTCAATAATGGCATCTGACAGCTCGTAAGTCTCCTCAATGGTCAAATAGCGCAGACTATCGATGGTCTGCGTGCTATCCCACGGGCACTTCTGCCGCAGTTCGTCCATAATATCCAATAAACGCTTAAAAGCGACTAATCTTTGGTCTTCCATAGTTATAGTTTTGAATTATATTTGCGTCATCACACTGCCCTACTTCATACGGACGCGATGAATCGCGTCCCTACTGTATACTGAGGTTATCCCGTGATCACTGACCCTTGAATTTTCCTCTCTCCTGCGGCTGCCACAATGTGACAGCCCTACATTTTATGGACGCGATGAATCGCGTCCCTACTGTATCCTGAGGTTATCCCGTGATCACTGACCCCTGAATTTTCCTCTCTCCTGCGGCTGCCACAATGTGACAGCCCTACATTTATGGACGCGATGAATCGCGTCCCTACTGTATCCTGAGGTTATCCCGTGATCACTGACCCCTGAATTTTCCTCTCTCCTGCGGCTGCCACAATGTGACAGCCCTACATTTTATGGACGCGATGAATCGCGTCCCTACTGTATCCTGAGGTTATCCCGTGATCACTGACCCTTGAATTTTCCTCTCTCCTGCGGCTGCCACAATATGACAGCCCTACATTTTATGGACGCGATGAATCGCATCCCCTTCTGACCACTAACCCTTAATTCCTGACCACTGACCACTAAAACCTAACCCCTAAAACCTAAAACCTAATTCCTGACCCCTGATCACTGACCCCTGACCCCTATTTATTCTCCCGCCTTGTCAAATAACTCCTTCATCGTCGGATTGCCACGGGTGAGTTTCTTGATGGTTAAGTCTTCCGCTTTGTCGTTGGCCAGGCGCAAATTGTTCTCGGAGCCGATCAAAGCATCCTTGATTTTCTGCAAGTGGTCGATAGATTTGTCAATTTCCTCAATGGCCTTTTGGAATTTCTCGCTGGCGATACGGTAATTGCGGCCAAACTTGTCCTTGAAATCCAACAACTGTTGTTCGAAATTCTTCACATCCACCGACTGGTTCTGTGCGATAACCAGCTGTTTCTTGTACTCCACACTTTTCTTGGAGGTTTGCACCAAGAGCGTGATCAAAGGAATAAAAAACTGAGGACGAATGACGTACATCTTCGGATACCTATAAGAGACATCCACGATGCCGGTATTGTACAATTCGCTTTCGGGTTCGAGCAAACTGACAAGCACCGCGAACTCACAATTTTTCGACGTACGGTCGGCATCCAGTTTTCTGAAAAAATCCTCGTTTTTATGCTTCGTAGCGGTCTCATCTTGTTCATTCTTCATTTCAAACATGATGGACACATATTCTATACCGTCCTCATAATCCCTGAAGATAAAATCACCTTTGCTGCCGCCACTTGCGTCATTATCCTTTTCAAAATAGGCATTGGGGAAAAGCGGACGCACACGGTTGAACTCCGTGCTGCAGTGGATTTCCAGCGTCTCACCCACCATCTTGGTGGACAAACGAGTCTTCATATCCTTGTAATAATCCACCTGCTCCCGTACCATTCGCAACTCGCTTTCGTACTTGTCTTTCTGCGCTGCCAATTGGGAAGCGGTCTCCAGTTTCTGAGCCTCCACGCCCGATTTCAGACCTGCGATTTCAAGTTCTTTCTGTTTCAGTGCCTCGCCATACCTCTGCTGTTCTTTCAAGACAGCCACCTTCTCCTTGCTTTCGCTTTCCGCTATCTTAGTCCTCAACTCGCCAACCAGCTTTTCACTCTCCGCCAACGCCAGTTTTACCGCAGTATTTTTCTGCTGTTCGGCCGTCTGCAAGTCATTTTTCAATTGGGTAATCTCAAACTCAAGCTGTTTCAGGGTATTCTCTTTCCCATTCAGCGCCATGATATATCGCTTCTCCAGCTCGGCCTTCAGTCTTTCCTGTTCGGTCTTCTGCTGATGGTTCAACTCGGTCATACGACGATTGACTTCGCTGTCAAACTCCGTATTTCTCACCTGATTGACAATATAGGCATAATCGGCCTCATCCACCGAAAAAACCTTACCGCAATGGGGACATTTAATTTCTTTCATACGTATAAAATTTATTTTGCACCGCCTCCAAGGGCAATATAAAGGGCGATAAGGGCACGGGAACCCTCGTACAGGTTAGCCGCTTCATTAATCTGAGCGGAGAGAAGGGACTCCTGGGCGGTAAGTACTTCAAGGTAGCTGGCCTTTCCATTATCCATCAATTCATGGGTGCCCGTATAGGCATCTTGCAGCACCTCAACCTGACGTTTATAATAAGAATCTTTCTCACGAGCCACCTGACAATCGGCCAGGGCTTCATTCACCTGGTTACCGGCATTGATGACAGTCTGCACATACTTCTGCGCCATATCTTCTTGTGTCAACTTGCTGATTTTGAGGTTTGCTCTCAACTTACCCTGGGCAAAAATGGGTTGGGTAAGAGAGGCAAGGGCATTCAGCAACAGCGCACCCGGATTGGGGATCATACCCGAATTGTTGCCCCATCCCAGCAAGCCCTGCAACGAAATCTTGGGATAAAATGCCGCGCGAGCAGCCTGTGTGTTATAAAACGCCTCTTCCAACGCATGGTCGGCCACCTGGATGTCAGGACGGTTTGACAGCAACTGTGCCGGCACGCCTATGCTGATACGTTGTGGCAGTTCGTAGGAGTTCCAACTACTGCGGTCGATATGCTGTGGCGTGATAGCCAAGAGTTTGCATATCGCGTTCTCCACGCCACGAATCCGGCGGCGGACATCCACAATCTGTGTCTTCACGTTCAAATAAGAGTTTTCCATCTGGTTGACAGCGGTGGAATACGCCTTGCCGTTCTCCCAAAGAGACCGCTGGGTTTCCAAGGAGAGGTTCCATAGGGAATCGGTGAAAAGCAGAATCTCCAACTGACGGTCAAGGAGTTGCAACATGCAATATTGCTGTGCCACAGAAGAAACGAGATTCGCTTTCACCACCTGCTCACGTGCCTCAGTCTGCCACAGAACCGCCTGTGCCTTACGTTTCTGGTTGGTGTTCACCGCGAATAAATCGAGGTCCCAATTAATCTGCAAGGGTAGATTGTAGGTCCAGGTAGGCTGCAAACTTCCCTCATTTAAGAAAGAATTCACCCCGGCAGAAGGCGCAAAAGTGACGGACGGAAGGTAGCCTAATTTAGCCGCTTTGAGAGAAGCCTGAGACTGCTCTACAGCGATACGTGCCGAATTCAAGTCGGTATTACGCGCTATGGCGGAATCAATAAGCTTCTGCAACAACGGATCGGTGAAGAACTCGCGCCATGACAGCGTCGCAATGGAGCTGTCGGCCTGCGCCGCCATCACATCCTCTGAGGTACCGTAGATTTCGGGAGAAGTCTGCGATTGTGACTTATATTTGTTGTAAATCTTGCAGCCAGTGAACGCGAAACACATTACGCTGACGGCAATGATGATGAATACTCTTTTCATTGCTCTGACATGTTTTCGTTATCATTCTCTGAAACAACCACTTCTTCAGTCTGCGCCGCCACAGGGGCCCCTTGAAACTTCTCGTGCAGCGTTTGGAACACGATGAAGAAGGCGGGAACGACGAAGAGCAGGGCCAAGGTACCCACGGCCATACCGGCAGTGACACCGAGGGCAAGTACACGGTTACCATTAGCGCCTGCGCCACCAGCGATGATGAGCGGAATCATACCCGCAATCATGGTGACGACGGTCATCAAAATAGGACGCAAACGCTCTTCACAAGCGGCAAAAGCGGCATCGCGGATGCTCATGCCCTGTGCGCGTCGCTCCGAAGCGAACTCTGTGATAAGAATAGCGGTCTTCGCCAGCAGACCGATGAGCATGATGACACCTGTCTGCAGATAGATGTTGTTCTCCATTCCCGGCAGGTGAATCAGTGAAACCAGCCAGACGACACCGAAGGAGCCCATCAGGCCGAAAGGAACGGAGAGCAGCACGGCCCAAGGTGTGAACCATGAGTTATAAAGCGAAGCCAGGATCAGGTAGATGAGGATGGCGCAGATGACGTAGATAAGAGCGGTAGCATTCGAGCCGGCGGCCTCTTCCACCTCGCGCGACATGCCGCCATACTCGTAACTATAGCCCATAGGCATCGTCTCTTTGAACACCTCGGCGATAGCCTGATGCGCATCGCCCTCCGAGTAGCCGCTAGCACTCATCACGCCGCAGGTTATGCTCTGGAACAAGTTGAAATGATCGACAGAAGCCGAACCGACAATCTCCTTGAGGGTAACAAACTCAGAGATAGGCGCCATTTTGCCGCCACGAACCTTGACGAAAATATTGTTCAATGAGGAGGGGTCGAGACGGTACTCCGGTGCGGCGTTTGCCATAATACGATAGACCTTGCCGAACTGGTTGAAGTTACCCACATAGGCGCCACCGCAATAGGCACCGAGCGTATTCAGCACGGTTGCGGGGGATACGCCTGCACGGTCGCACTGCGGCGCATCAACACTCACCTCGTATTTCGGGAAGCGTTCCGAATAGGTGGACATCGCCATCATAATCTCCGGACGCTCGTTCAGTTTGGCGATGAACCTTGTGGCATCGGCGTTGAACTCCGACATAGGTCTGTCCTGCATATCCTGCAGCACCAGGTTCACGCTGCTACTAGAGCCGTAACCCGGCACCTGCGGCATCTGGAACGGGATGATCTGAGCGTTTTTAATTTCCTTACAATCCATAGCAAAACGCGCATACACAAGCATAATGTTATGGTTCATGCCCGGGCGGTCGTCCCAGTTCTTCAAACGTATAATCAGCGTGGCGTAGCAGCTGCCCGAACGGCCCGCCATCATACCGTAGCCGTTGATGACAGCGTAGTTCTCCAGTTCGGGAATCTTCTTCACCTTCTCCTCCACTCTCTTCACAATCTCCTCCGTCTCGTACAAGGTGCATCCTTCCGGTGCGCGAACTTCGGCGAAGAACACACCCTGGTCTTCCTGAGGCACGAGACCTGACGGCAGGCCACGCATGGACAAGACCAACAGCACGGCGGCACAAGCCAGCAACAGACCCGCCACCCATGGACGCTTGATGAACCTGGCGACACCTGATTTGTATTTGTTGAGGATAGCGTTATAGCTGACCGTATATGCCTTTTTGACGTAGTAATTCAGATCCTTCTTCTCCTGCCCGTCCTTTGAGTAACGCATCATGATGCCGCACAAGGCGGGACAAAGTGTCAGAGCGGATATACAAGACAAGCCGACCGCAGAGGCCAGGGTGACACCGAACTGCAAGAAGAACGACCCGGAGGTGCCGGGCATGAAGGCAACCGGAATAAACACCGCCATGAAGACCAGTGTACAAGAGATTACCGCTATGGACACATCGCTCATAGCCTGGCGTGTGGCCTCGCGGGCATCTGATATACCGCCCTCCATCTTCGCCATCACCGCTTCAACCACGACGATGGCATCATCCACCACTGTTCCGATGGCAAGCACCAAGGCGAATAGTGTCAATATGTTCAGTGAGAAACCCGCAACTTTCACAATGGCGAAGGTACCCAAGAGCGACACGATGATTGACAGCGAGGGGATAACCGTTGCCTTGAAGCTCTGCAGGAAGAAATACACCACAAGGATTACGAGGATAATGGCAATGATCAGTGTTTCCACCACATTGTGGATGGCTGCGAAAAGGAAGTCGTCAGAAGTCTCCAGGATTTCAAATTCCAATCCGGCGGGCATCGTCGGCTTCAACTCCTCATAGAGCTTGTTGATACGGGCATTCACTTCCGTGGCATTGGCGCCTGGAGCCTGGAACACCATATAGATGGTTCCTGGCTTACCGTCAATATTAGAGGAGAAATTATAACTCACCGCACCGATTTCCACATCCGCCACATCACTCAGTCGCATCAAGTGTCCACCATCGCTTGTGCGCAACACAATGTCGTTGAATTCCTCAACGGTTTTCAGCGTACCCTTGTATTCCATGGAGTACTGATAAGCATTTTCGCTCTGCTCACCCAACGAGCCCGTGGCGGTAACAAAACTCTGTCCGCCAATAGCCGCGAACACATCGTTAGGCTCCAGACCATACTGCGCCATCACGTCAGGTTTCAGCCAGATACGCAAAGCGTAGGTGTTGCCGAGTGACATCACATCACCCACACCGGTGATACGCATCAAGCGGGGACGTACATTTATGTCGATGTAGTTGGCGATAAAGTCCGCATCATACTTGCCATCAGTGCTTTTCAGTGCTCCGATATGCAGAATATTGCTCTGCTGTTTCATCACCTGCACACCCACTTTCGTCACATCCGAAGGCAGCAAGGCGGTGGCTCTGCTGACGCGGTTCTGTACGTTTACCGCGGCAATGTCAGGATCAGTACCCTGTTCAAAATATACTTGAATGGAAACATCGCCAGATGACGATGCCGAGCTGGTGATGTAGGTCATACCGGGCACACCATTGATGTTTTCCTCCAATGGCTGCACCACCGACTTCATGATGGTGTTTGCATCAGCGCCAGTATAAGAAGTTGAGACGCGCACCGTTGGCGGTGCGATGTTCGGGTATTGCTCAATGGGCAATGTAACAATACAAATCAAGCCCACCAATGCGATGACGATCGCTATGGCGCACGCCATCACATATTTGTTGATAAAAATGTTTCCCTTCATGGCTTAGTCCTCGTTTTTCGGTTCTTCAGGGAATATCACCTGTTCTCCTTCCTGCACATTATTCGCACCGACAGTCACAATTTTGTCGCCAACTTCCAAGCCGCTCGTCACGATGAAGTCTTTACCATTACCCGCATCTTCTACGGTCACGGTGACAGCAGTAGCGGTATTGTCTTCCTTCACCTTATACACCAACGCTTTGTCCTGCAGTCGCACCACGGCATATTGAGGGATCACTATCACATCCTTGTGATTGTACGGCATAACGATAGCGCCCTGAATACCACTATACAGTTGGCCATCAGGATTGGGGAAAGTGGCCTTGCAGGCAATGGTACCTGTGGCGGCGTTTACCATACCAGTGGCGCTGGTGACACGTCCTTTGTGCATATATTCCGTGCCGTTCTTCATCATAAAAGTCACGTCGGGGAATAATTTCAGCGCATCTTCCACTTTCCCTTCATACCCTTGGGCGACGGCCTCTTCCAACACCGATTCGGGCACTGAGAACACCGCCTCCATCTTCGCGTTGCCGCTGACAATGGTCAGTTGGGTGCCTGGTGACACTTGTATGCCCTCAGAGACAGGAATCTCACCTATAACCCCATCCACTGGCGAGGTAATGGTGCAAAAGCCCAGGTTCACCTTGGCACGGTTTACAGACGCATTGGCCTGGCTCACAGCCGCCTGTGCCTGTCTGTAGGCGTTTTCAGAATTGTCCAGCATATAGCGGCTCACGATATTCTTCTCAAACAGGTTCTTGTTGGACTCGTACTCCAACTTAGCGCTACGCTCAGAAGCCTGTGCTGCCAGCAAGTTTGACTCTGCCACCTCCAAATCCAGTTGGGCGTTGCGCGAGTCGATAACGAACAAGGTTGTTCCCCTCCTCACCTGCTGGCCCTCGCTCACACAGATTTGCATCAGCTGGCCGCTCACCTGGGGCGAGATGATCACATCCGATTGTCCTTTGAGTTTGGCGCTAAACTTCACCGGCACGGTAATGTTCTGTTTCTCCACGACCATCGTATCGTACGATGTCTTCGTTTCCATAGGTATGTCCACTCCGCAGGACACCAGTCCAATCATGAGGCCGAACATGCATAACCATTTCATTGACTTCGTTTTCATATCTTTTTTGTTTTTATAAATCATTTTTATACCCCTAGTAGATAGGAGAAAAATAACTTGCAAAGTTACACAAATTTCCCGAATTACACACAGACGTATGAATTTTATTATTGATGGAAAATCCATAAAACATGGACGGATTTTCACAGAATTTATGTATTTTTGCAGTTTATTAATTTAAAAACAACGAAAATTACAAATAATCCGACACGCTATGAAACGAATTTTCCTGTGTATATCAGCTGCCATCCTGATTGGCGCATGCTTTCAGACCAAGGCTCAGAGCGACACCGCGAAACTGTATTTCAGCACCGAGGAAATGCCCAACCTCATCAAATGTCTTCCTCCCCCACCTGACACCATCGGGACAGACTTTGCCAATGACATCATGCGCTACATGTGGGGCAAGACACAGCGCAGCGACAAGGTCCGCACGGCCATTGCGGTACATGACGCAGTATGGAATTTAGACTCGCTTTTTGCAGCGTTTACCGTACCCTTTGGTCTTGAAATATCGAAAGAGAAGACTCCAGAAATATACAAATTGTTATTTACCAGCCTCTCTACCATCGACCAGACGCGTGTCGCACCGAAGGCCTACTATTTCCGCAAGCGCCCCTTTGTCCGCTTCAACGAACACATGTATACCCAATATGAGGAGGCGGAGCTGGCGGGCGAAGGCTCTTATCCCTCGGGGCACAGCCAGCGCGGCTATGCGACTGCCCTACTGCTCTCCGAAATCAACCCCGACAATGCCGACACCATCATGGCACGAGGCTACATGTATGGCGAGAGCCGCATTATTGTGGGCGCCCACTGGCAGAGCGATGTGGATGCCAGCCGCCTTGCCGGAGCCATTGGCCTGGCACACCTGCATACCAGTCCGGAGTTCCTCGCACAACTGGTCAAAGCCCAAGACGAGTTCAAGCGACTGAAAGGAAAGATCTCCCCCACTGATGACGCATCGCAGTTTGTGAACTTGGCGGAAGCCATCCCCGATGTCATCCTGGAAATCCGCTATTACAGCACCTATAACTTTGTAGGGACAAGAGTAGATGGCTATCAGGAGCCAGTGGCGTTGCTTACCCGTCAGGCTGCCGACAGCCTCCGCGCCGTGAGCGATGACTTGCTGAAACAGGGTTACCGCCTGAAAATTTTCGATGCCTACCGTCCGCAGTGCGCCGTTGACCACTTCATGCGCTGGGGCGCCGACATCAGCGACACACTCATGAAAGCTTATTTCTATCCTGACATACCACGCGACAAGCTCTTCGAACTCGAATACATCGCCGAGCATAGCAGTCACACGCACGGTTCCACCGTGGACCTCACCCTATTTGACATGAGGACGGAGAAGGAAGTGGATATGGGCGGCACCTTCGACTGGTTCGGCCGTGAAAGCCACCCCGATTTCGGAGGCAATCCCGAGACTGGGGAATACCTGCCTAACAACCGCATCACCGCCGAGCAGTTCCGCAACCGTATGATCCTGCGCCGAGCCATGTTGCGCCACGGTTTCAAGCCCTATCCTACCGAATGGTGGCATTTCACCCTGAAGAATGAACCGTTCCCGGACATCTACTTCACCTTCCCGGTGAAACAGCTTGAGGATTGACAGATTTTATGGAATCTTTCTGAACATATTTTTGATTAATATCATATCATTCATGAAACGCATAAAAAAATTATGTCTCAGCATGGCACGCTATATCAGCATTGCCCTACTGTTTTTGACGGTAAGTCCAATGGTGCAAGGACAGGAAAAATTTATTTTCACACCACAATGGACAGCTCAGGCGCAGTTTGCCGGCTACTATGTGGCACAGGAAAAAGGTTTTTATAAAGACGCCGGACTCACGGTAGAAATCATACACCCCTCCATCACGCATCCGGCTTTGAAGCGTGTCCGCAACAACGAGAGCCATGCCACCACCTTGCAGCTCTGCCAGGCCATGGAAATTTTAGATGATGGTGTCGAGTTAGTGAATATCTTGCAGACTTCGATGAACAATGCCTTAGTCATCGTGTCACGCCGCGGTGTCGATCCTTTGACACAGAAAGGAGAGCGTGTGGGTATCTGGAGCGCAGGCTTCGGACAACTGGCCAAATGCATGAATATAAAAGAACATCTGAACTATGAATGGACGCCCTTTGCCACAAATGTGAACCTGTTTGTGGCAGGTGCCATCAATGCGACGCTGGCCATGAGCTACAATGAGTATTACCAACTGCTTCAGACAGGGCTGACGTTGAATGAGAAAAGTGTGTACCGCTTCTGCGAGCACGGCTACAATGTGCAGGAGGACGGTGTGTATATGACACGAGCGTATTATGACAGCCACCGCACGGAGGCCAAAAAATTTGCCGAAGCCAGCCGTAAAGGTTGGGAATGGGCGGCAGAACATCCTGAGGAGACCCTGGATATCGTGATGAAATACGTACAAGAAAACCAGATTGTCACCAACAGGATTTTGCAGAAGTTGATGCTGGAAGAAATCCTCCGCCTGCAGGTCGATCGCGAATCAGGAAAAAGGGAGTTCCGTCTTCGTCCCGACATGGTAAAACGAGCCAGTGATTTGATGCTGGAGTGCCAACTATTGAAACATGAAGTCACCTACGAACAATTAATCGCCAAATAACCATGAAGTTCAGACTAATATCCATTTTCAAAAAATCGCTTCCGGTCCGGTTGAGCCTTTTTGTCGTCATTCTCTCCGCCATCGTTCTGATAGCCGCATTGGCCTTCCTGTTCGGCGTCTCGCGTCAGGCTATCCGTCAGGAAGCTATCGACCGTGCCACCAATCAGCTGGACAATACCATCCTGAGGGTGACCAACATCCTGGACAAGGTGGAGATTGCCGCCAACAACACCGAATGGCTGGTTCTCCGCCACCTCAACACCCCGGACTCCATGTTCGTCTATTCACATCAGATTTTAGACAATAACCCTGACCTTAACGGCTGTTCCATTGCTTTTGAACCTTATTATTTCCCCGAGCGCGGACGCTATTTTTCCGCCTACTCTTACAATGACAAAGGAACAATTCTCACGACTCAGGAAGGCAACGAACACTACGAGTATTTTTATATGGATTGGTACCAGCTGTGCAAGCTGTTGGACCGTCCGGTTTGGACGGAACCGTTCATGGATTATAATCCTGATAACATCAACTCTGAAGAGATGATCGCTTCCTACTGTAAGCCCATGAAAAACGAAAAAGGGGAATATATTGGCACCGTTTCTGTGGATATTTCACTGGGATGGCTCTCGAATACCATTTCGGCGGTGAAGCCGTATCCTCACTCCTATAGCATCATGATTGGTCAAGGCGGCACCTTTTTCGTGCATCCCGACACCAATAAGCTGGTGTATCAGTCTATTTTCACTGAGTCGTTGGATCATCCCGACTCGGCCATGGTGGAACTTGGTCATGCCATGCAGCGCGGCGAGCACGGTATGCGCCAACTGGAAGTTGACGGCGAGGACTGTTTTGTTTTCTTCAAGCCTCTCAGCACCACCGGTTGGAGTGTGGCCATTGTTTGTCCCGAAAGTGACATTTTTGGCGGCTTTAACAAATTGCGCAGATCCGTGACAGGAACGGTAATCGGAGGGTTGATATTGCTGATGCTGGTTTGCGGCTTTGTCATCCGCCACGAGCTGAAGCCTCTTACCCATCTTGCCCATCAAGCAGAAACAATCGCTTCAGGTAATTTCAGCAAGACTTTGCCTCAAAATGGACGAAGTGACGAGATAGGACAACTCAGCGAGTCGTTCACCAATATGCAACACTCACTGGTCAATTATATCGAAGAACTGAAGAACACCACGGCACAGAAGGCTGCCATAGAAAGCGAGCTGAAGGTGGCCAGCGAAATCCAGATGAGCATGGTGCCCCGTTTGTTCCCCGCATTCCCTAGCCGTAAAGACATCGACTTGTTCGCCTCTATTTCCCCCGCCAAGGAGGTAGGCGGCGACCTCTATGATTTCTTCATTCAGGACGAAGTGCTGAACTTCTGTGTGGGGGATGTCTCGGGCAAGGGTATTCCCGCCAGCCTCTTCATGGCAGTCACGCGCAACCTCTTCCGTATTGTGGCGCAACAGGGTCACACGACAGTAGAAATCGCCAGCCAAATCAACGCCATTCTTTCCAAGGACAATGATCAGGCCATGTTTGTTACGATGTTCATCGGCAAAGCCAACCTTCGCACCGGACACCTCGATTACTGCAACTGCGGTCATAATGCCCCCATCATCGATGGACAATTCCTGGATTTGAAGTATCACAACCAACCGCTCGGACTTTTGGAGGGTGTTCCGTTCTATGGCGAAAGCATCGACAACATCAAAGGCAAACAGATACTGCTGTACACCGACGGACTCAACGAAGCCGAAAATACGGACAAGGAAATTCTGGGCAACGAGCGTCTGATTGAGCTGATGCAGAATGCGCAGGGTATGGATGCCTGTCAAGTGATTGACATGCTCAAATCCGCTGTCGAGGAGCACCGGGCTGGTGCCGATCCCAATGATGACCTGACACTCCTCTGTATGACGATTAAATAAATTATCTTTGCAACGTGTAGATGTATATATTTAGTAGTATTCCATAGCAAAAATACCGAAACAACAATTCTGAAAGAGATAGCATGTTCCACCCCAAAGAAATCCTGTTCACATTGCTGTGGGGGCTTTTGGCCTTCAGCGTTCAAGCGCAGTGCCCGGATTTCATGGATTTGACGGGACCAAATGTGACGTGCTATTACGGTTTCTGGGATAATCCAAACCATTTTACCGGAGTGATGCCCGGCCGTCATACGCTTATCACAGAACAGGGTACGGACCCACGCACCGATAATCTTTTGCCGTTGCTTCCCGACGGGGAAACCGCTGTGATAAAGTTAGGAAACGAGCTTGTAGGTGCAGAAGCGGAATCCATTGTCTATTCCTTCACGGTGGATGATGAATATTCCATTTTGTTACTCAAATTCGCTGTTGTGCTGGAAAACCCCGAACATTATCATCTCCTCCAACCACGTTTTGTAATGCAGGTTTTGGATACCAACGATGAACTTTTGGATCCCTGTATGAAGTATGATGTCGCTTCCTCGAACGACATTCCTGGTTTTCAAACCTTTGATGAGGTCAAATGGAGGCCGTGGACAAGCACTGGTTTTGACCTTTCCCCGTATGTCGGGCAGACGGTAAAGGTATCGTTCACCACTTACGATTGTGCTGAATCAGGACATTACGGATATGCCTATTTTACGGCGTCCTGCATCAGCAATCGGCTGGAACTTGTCGACTGTAACAACAATGAGGTAACGCTTGCAGCGCCGCAAGGGTTTGAAAGCTATCAATGGAACAATGGTGACACTTCCACAACCAGCACTTATTCAGTACAGGGCACAACTGTTGCCAATTGCATGATAACCACTGTTCTAGGCTGCCAGTTTATGCTCATTGGAACGCTGACAAACGAAAATATCCCCACCCAAGACCAAACATTTTACGACACCATTTGCGAGGGTGAAAGCTATTCGGCCAACGGTTTCGATCTACCTCCAAGTTTAACACCCGGTCTGCATACGGTTTTCAACACCTATTTCAACGTCGCCACCTGTTCAGACGATATTACCAACACACTGTATCTTACTGTCATACAGCGTTATTTCCATTATTACGACATGGCTTGTGAAGGCGATGATTATGATGCTCTCGGGTTCAGCTATACGAATCTGTCCATCATCAATGACACCGATATTATTATCGACAGTAATCTGGTGGACATGCCTGGAATGTGCGATTCGGTAGCCGTGTTGCACCTGACTATCGCCCCTTCCTTTACGCTTCCGAACACCGTTAGCGGTCCATCTGTGGTATGTAGCCGATCCATAGCGACCTATTCTTTACCTGATGCCGAAGGGCTGATTATCTTTCAATGGATTGTGTCTGATGGTGTTCTGATATTGAGTGGGCAAGGAACGAGTACCGCGAATCTGTTTTTTTCACAGAGCGCCCCCGCCATCTCCACCGTCACTTTGCTGGGAGCCAACGGTTGTGGAAATGGGTCCGTCCCGCTGTCGGTCACAGTGAATCCAGCTTATAATACATTTGTCAATGACACTGTATGTTTAGGGGTCGATTACCAACAGAACAACTTTCATTTGGGGGTTCAAGACAGTGCGGGGATATTCGTTCATATGCTAAATGATACCACGACTTGCGGTTGCGACAGTATTCATGTGCTACAACTGATGGTGGCAGAGATACCGGAAATTAGTGCTGTGGCCGATCCCGCCGTGCTTTGTGAGGGACAAGAAACCGAGCTGCATGCCATTGGATCCCATGCTTCCGTCACGTTGTCTTCAGAATTGCCCAAGGTTGTGGTGGGCGACATTTTCTGTACAGACAGTTCATTCGTGCATCCTTCAGACTGGCCTTGCGGCAAAGTGGCTACGGGCATTGTTTTTTATGTGGACAACACAGGACAGCACGGTTGGGCAGTCAACTTGCAAGATGAGCCCAGCACTTATAATTGGGGACCGTTGGGTGTGGACATCCCGACTTTGACAAATTACACAACCGCATTCTCGACGTTGGGGGATTTGGACGGCTATCAGAACACTACCGCTATCAGAGCATCAGGAACCATTTATCAGTATCCTGTGGCTTATCAAATAGACTTCGACCATGGATGGTATCTGCCCAGCGCCGCGCAACTCTATCGTTTATACGCTACTATTGGAATCGTGAACAACTCCCTGCAAACCGTTGGAGGAGCTTCTTTCCCGTTAAATTCAGAATGGAAATATTGGTCCTCCACGGAAAATTCCCGTTTTGATGCATGGGGCTTGCATAACAATACCACGATGACAATATTCAATAAATCCGCATTATTGTCCGTCCGAACTGTCCATAACTTTTGAACCGTTTGTTGAATATGAGAAAACATATCTTGTACATATTGTTTCAGTTTGCTGTATTGCTGAGTTTCGGGCAGGTTTACCATGTGGGCGACCTATACACCGCCGAGGACGGCTCCCAGGGTATTGTTTTCTTTGTGCATGCAGACGGCAGCGGTTGGGCGGTGGCGCTTCACGATGAGATTGACTCAATGCCCTGGTCCCCTAGCAATGGAGACATTCCCGCGCTACCAAACTACGGTAGCAATTTTCCACAAGCCTCTCTGGCAGACACAGCCGGATATACCAACACTCGTGCCATTCGGAATTACTTTGGACCAGGAACTAATTATGCCGCCGGTGCAGTGGATTTCGAACATGGTTGGTACCTGCCCGCCATGGCCCAACTTACCCTGATCTATGCGCAGCTTCCGCTTCTTCAGCCCGCATTGCTGGCAGCGGGAGGAACACATTTGAATATGGATAGATTCACCTGGGATTACGCTGGAGTTTTCTATTGGAGCAGCACGGAAATGACTGCCGAATCAGCAGGATGCCTTTCATTTGGCGACGATGCCATCGATATGATGTTATGGTCTCCTTGGACAGGAACGCCACGGCCCATAAATAAAAGTCAGGGTACTCTGCGAGTGCGAGCTGTACGAAGTTTTCCCCCGCCAAATAATATTTATGACACTACGCTGATGTACCTATGGAATACAGGATGCAACGAACCTCATTTTCAGGATGTCCCATTGCAAAACACGACCTACACCGTGACGGTAAGCAATGCTTACGGATGCACAAACACCGCTTCCGCTAACGTGATGGTCATCGGCAACGATCCACAAACTTTTTACGACACCATCTGTCAAGGCTCGACATACGAGAACTACGGCTTCACCATCAATGCCGAAGAGACGGCAGAAGCAGAAGAAATCATCCGCACACGCACCCTGTCCGTCGACGACTGCGAGGGCGAAACTAGGTTGGTCCTCACGGTGATGCCTCACGATACAGTCTATTGGGAACAGTCCGCCACACATTTTTTCATGTGGAACAACACGATATACAACGAATCGGGCACGTACATTCAATACTTTAACAACCAGATGGGTTGCGACAGTGTGGTCTTTTTGGAGTTGACTATAAACGACACGATGCCGATAATTCCCGAAAACGAATTTGACACATTGATCGTTTATCTACCCAACGCCATCACGCCTACCCATAACGATGGGCATAACGATTATTTCCACCTTCCCGAAGCATATCTTCCGCTAATCAGTGACTTTGAAATCAGCATTTTCAGCCGATGGGGAGAATTGGTTTACTATTCTATCGACAAGAATTTCCGATGGAATGGTGAAATCAGGGGCAAAATCTTATACAACATGTACACCTACCTGATTCGCTTCCACGATAAAAAAGGAAGAGCATATCTTTTGAAAGGGACCATTACTGTTTTGTGATGACAGAAGACCGCAGGTCTGTTCAAACGACTCGTTGTTTATAAAGATGTATCTTCCGCACTCTCTCATAGACCTTATGGATTGTGTCTTGTAGCATGGAGTTGCGCAACTTTTTTTTTGCAAAACAACAATTTTTTTGTGTATATTTGCATGCAAATTAATTTGATAACGATGACAGCCGCCATACGGCTGTTGGGTGTATTGTTACAAAAGCATAATAAACAACAAAAAACATACTGTTTATGAGAAGCCTCTACTGCAAACTATGGTTCCTACTGATGTTGTTGCTGCTGCCATTGGCAGGAATGGCAACCCCTACTTATGGTATTGCCCATTTTGGCCAGGCGTCGAACTTCGACGCCTATACTATGGGCAATGGAAAAATCCATTTCAAGATTCTAATATACGGAAAGGGAACTAATCTAGACGGTTATGTCGGTAATGCCAATGACATTTCGGAAGCATACGCGTGGACTAAGATTGGTGAGGAAAGCCCTGTTCCTTTCCTCTATTATCACGCCGATGACGGGCGCAATCATGTAGGAAGATTCGCCAATGTGCCTGAAGACCAGGCGTTTGTTAACATTAAGATTCTCGAAGGATTGTTGGTCGTTACCAACGTTTATGAAGGCGACCCCATTGTGTATAACGCAGGCGACTCCATCTATGAAGTGCCCCTCACCCGTACGCAGGTGACCGACAACAAGGCTTACCTCGAGTTCGACTGGTATCCCTCGGCTCGGTTGGAGAACAGCTCCTTCATTGCAGGTGTCCACTCCAAAGCTTATACCGGCGACCACGGGACGCATCGCACGGACGAGTATAATCTCGGTTCTTTTACCTATAACGGCGACCAACAGCCCCAGCTGATGGATCCGGTCTTTTATCCAATTTCCAATAATGGGACAAATAACTACGGTTACCTCGCCGTTCCATACGTCTCATACCAAGAAGTTTATCAATACTATACCTCGTGGAACGCCAGCCCCGTCCTTTGCACGGAACAAGGCGGCATGCTCTCTGTGAAGAGTGCCGACAGCGTGCAGCACGGCTTCTACATCACCATGCAGACCAAAACCTCCAACTCCAGTGGCGATGTGGTCATCAAACAATGGCTCAGGTCGAACAAGGTGGACATTCCGGCCTACCACAAGATTCACGACTTTACCGTTGCCTCATACACCTGGCAAGACACAACGACGGGGTATTACTATTCTGATCCCCGTTACAAAACGCTTTCGTGGAAGGTCTATTTTCCATACGAAGAGGACATCATGTCCAATGACCTGTTTGAGCTGCAGCGTGCTTATGACAGCAGCTTTGCCGACGCACAAACCATCGCCACCATCCCCATGACGTGGGAAGAAACAGACTCCATTGCCTACACCACCTATATTTTTGTCGATTCTGCCTCTATTGTCGGGAGCAATGCGACGGTGAACAGCGACAGCGTTTACTACCGTGTCCGTCGCGCCTCAGCTTCCGTGTGGGGCTGGAAGAACCACGATTACGCCGCAGAAGGCTCCGATGCAATTGTGAAACGACTCATCACTCTCCGGCCTTCGGGATGCAAATACAGCAAGGATCCCGACTTCGACAACAACCACAAGGTAAACCTCATCATCGATATTTGGAATAACACTCGTGGCCGTGAGGACATAGACTTCCCCCGCGAAAGAGGATCTTATTGGGA
>Ga0265298_10002376_pt1 | contig 26281 bp, 26 predicted proteins | sample AusTroGonzalo_MG_3_FD_193486 | JGI IMG/M metagenome (GOLD analysis project Ga0265298, IMG submission 193486) | Bovine rumen microbial communities from tropical cattle in Woodstock, Queensland, Australia - Gonzalo_01 | ecosystem: Host-associated > Mammals > Digestive system > Stomach > Rumen ...
GGAAAAAAGCGCCACATAAAAAATGCTTCGGCGGCAGACGGATCTGGTGAAGAGAGCCAAATGAATGAAGATATAGCACAAATCCTATCTTTTGCAAACAATTCTGTTGAAAAAACTGACGGATGGCGGTATATTTTATTCAGCATGGAGGAAATGGGATGCTGAAAGAATATCCGTTGAACCGGGTCTTTACCCTGATCGAACCCGGACCGGCGCTGCTGGTGGCAACTGCCGACGGCCGGAAAAAGAACATCATGACCATAACTTGGTCTTTTGCCATGAGTTTTGCCCCGACGTTCGGTATCGTCACGGGCTCCTGGAATCACTCGTTCGACACCATGATGAAAACGCGCCAGTGCGTGGTCGCCGTCCCCGGCGTGGACCTGATCGGCAAGGTGATCGGCATCGGGACCTGTTCCGGAACGGATACCGACAAGTTCAAAAAGTTTTCGCTGACCGCCAGAAAGGCGAAAGAGATCAAAGCTCCGCTCATTGAGGAGTGCCTCTTCAATATGGAATGCAAAGTTGCCGACTACATTGAAGAGCACGGCATCATCATCCTGGAATGTGTCCGTGCCTGGGAAAATCCCGGCCGGTCCGAACGTCGGACCTTCCACGCAATCGGCGACGGCACATTCGTCGCGGACGGCGAAAAGTTCGATCTCCGCCATGAAATGGCTTCGAAACTACCCCCGCTTTGATCAACATTCGGGATTTTGATTTTCCGATGAAAGAGTTGTAAAGAAAATCTCCGTGTACTCGAAACACACAACTGCAGCCGGCGGATGATCGGGAATTTCATTTTATACCGTTCCACGGTTGAAAAACGGTTCGGATCCATGTATATTATTTTCTGAAATTTCTCCTGAAATCACAAATAAACGAAAGGATCTGATCATGAAGAAAAGATATTGGCTGATTGCGCCAGCTTGTCTGGCTGCCAGCCTGACCGTATGCGGGATCACTGCCGCAGCGGAAGACATCTCGAAGATCGACAAGAATTTTGCGGAAGTCAAGGTCGGAAACCGTTCCGTCCGCTATTACGACGCGCTGAACGACCGCAATTTCGTCATCACCGGTTTCCCCTGGCGCAAGCCCGGCGGACCGCTCGTCCGCATCCCCGAAAGGCTGATCGGCGGCAAACTGGTAAACGGGGGCGTGCAAAGGCTTGCCCGACATACCTCAGGCGGCATGATCCGTTTTCGGACCGACTCGAAATATGTGGCGATCCGAGCCGAAGTCGGACGCAGCGACATGAATCACATGCCGCGCAACGGCAGCGCCGGCTTCGACATCTATGAACTCATCAGCGGCAAATGGATGTTTCTCCGCGTCGCCGGGCCCTCGAGGTCCGCGCTGACGACCGGGAAATTCGAAACGCTTCTGCTGCGCGGCAGCAAAAACGACGGAATGCACGAATATCTCCTCAACCTGCCGCTGTACAGCCCCGTCGTCTCCCTGCATATCGGGCTGGACCCGAAAGCGAAATTCGAAACGCCCGCACCGTGGAAGATCGCCAAACCGGTCGTCTTCTACGGCAGTTCCATCACGCAGGGCGGATGCGCATCGCATCCCGGCAACAACTACACGGCAATACTCGCCCGGGAATTTTCCTTCCCGCAGATCAACCTCGGTTTTTCGGGCTCCGCCAAGGGTGAACCGGCAATGGCCGAAGCGATCGCCGAACTCGACATGGCCGCGTTCGTCATGGATTACGACCACAATGCGCCCAGCCCGGAACATCTGCAGAAAACCCACGCCGAATTTTTCCGCATCATCCGGAAGGCTCACCCGAAACTTCCGATCCTTCTTCTGACCCGCGGCGACAATCCGAATCCCAGGCGCACCGCGGTCATCCGCGCGACTTACGACGAAGCGGTCAAGGCCGGTGACAAACACGTGTATTTCATTGACGGCGCCAAATATTTTGCCGCTCTGCCCGATCCGGGGCTGGCGCTGACCGACGGCTGTCACCCGTCCGATTTCGGATTTTACCTCATGTATCAGACGGTCCGGCCGGTGTTGAAAAAAGCCCTGGAAGAAGCCGGCACAACCATAACCGCAGGAGAAAAGAAAACGGGGAGTTTCTACGATCACACGCTGACTTCGCGGACCGGCGGAAAGGTGAAAATGGCCGATCTCAAAGGGAAAGTGGTATTGATCGTCAATACGGCAACGGGGTGCGGTTTCACGCCGCAGTACGCGCCGATCGAAAAGATGTATCGCACTTATCATGACCAGGGATTGGAGATACTCGACATCCCGTGCAATCAGTTCGGCGGCCAGGCTCCGGGAAGCGATGACGAGATCCATCAGTTCTGCACGGTCCACTACAACACGACCTTCCCCCAGATGAAGAAATCCGAGGTCAACGGCGAAAATCAGCTGCCGCTCTACGCTTTCCTCAAATCGCAGCAGGGATTCAAGGGCTTCGGAAAGGGGAAAATGGCGGATCTTCTGCGCGGACATCTTGCCAAGGTCAATCCCGATTATGAAAAAAATGACGATATCAAGTGGAACTTCACCAAGTTCGTCATCGACCGCAAGGGCAATGTCGTCGCCCGCTTCGAACCGCCGGCCGAAATGGCCGAGGTGGAAGCACTGATCCGGAAACTTCTTGCAGAGGAGAAATAAGATGAAAATCATTGCGGTCAACGGGAGTCCCCGGAAAAACTGGAACACCGATACGTTGCTTAAGAAGGTGCTGGACGGCGCGGCATCCGCCGGGGCGGAAACGGAGATGGTCTATCTTTACGATCTCAACTTCAAAGGCTGCAGGAGCTGCATGGCGTGCAAACTCAAAAAAGAGCCGCGCCCGAACCGCTGTATATTGCGCGATGACCTGACCGCCGTGTTGGACCGGGTCCACAAAGCGGATGCCGTGGTGCTGGGCAGTCCGATCTATTTCAGCGAAGTCACCGGTGAAATGCGCTCCTTCTTCGAGCGTTTCCTCTTCCAATACCTGAACTACGACGACTACACCAAACCGCTGAGTCCCGCTAAAAAGACGGCATGGATATTCACGATGAACTGTCCCGAGGCGATGTTCCCGCAGGTCGGCTACCGTGAACTTTTCCAGCGTTACGAAAACTGGATGAAGCTCTATTTCGGCCATTGCGAGATATTGCTCTCCACCGACACCATGCAGGTCAAGGATTACAGCCGCTACCATCTTGCCGGGTTCGATGCCAAGGCAAAGCAGCTCCGCCACGAGACCGTGTTTCCGGAAGACTGCCGGAAAGCGTATGAACTGGGCAAGAGACTCTGCATCGTAAAATGAGACATACGGCCTGCCGCAGGGTTCGAAGGAAAATATAATGAGTTTTATTGACGATGTCTTTGAGGGATATTATCCCGACACGAATCTGCTTGCATCTGCGGGCTTCATCCGCGACGGAGAGGACCGGGTGCTGCAGGGAGAGATCCTTTTCGGACACTTCAACGCGGCGTTGAGAATTTCTCCGCAGGGCCGACTGCATCTTACGCTCTGCGATTCGAATGGCGAGGAGTATACGCTGATCCATGTGGAAAGCGCAAGGGGCGACTTTGTCGAGCATGTCAGGGACGCCTGCTGTGAATGGCTGACCGAGGTCCGGGACAAATGTTTCGTGAAGCGTCTATTCACCAGCGATCAGGCGGAGCGGCTGGCCGGAATTCTGCGGCATCGTTACGGCGACACGCAGGATGATCCGTGGAACGGGCGGTATCCGGGGCATGTGGTGTTCCGCAAAAAGGACAGCCGCAAATGGTATGCGCTGACCATGAATATTGACGGCAAACACATGGGTTGTCCCGGGACTCGCCGCGATGTCCTGACCGTGCGGGCCGGAGAAAAACGGGTCCCGCTCCTGCTTTCCCAAAAAGGCTTTCTCCCCGCTTACCACATGAACCGTGCCTCCTGGGCGATGATCCCGCTGGATGGCAGCATCGGGGATGATGAACTTCTTGCCGAACTGAAAGCCGCTCGAACGCTTCTCGCGGGAGAGATAAAGTCCGACCCGTCTGCATGGCTGGTTCCGGCGAATCCGAAATACTTCGATCTTGAAACCGCATTCAAAAAAGACAAAACCATTCTCTGGAAACAGAGCACCGCCATCCGCGCGGGCGACACCGTGTATCTCTACGTTACTGCTCCGATATCCGCGATCTCCTATCAGTGCCGGGTGCTGGAAGCGGATATCCCCTACGAATATCAGGATAAAAACGTCCGGATGGATCATGTGATGAAAATCCGGCTGGAACGCCGTTTCCCGCCGGAGAAATTTCCATTGAAAGCATTGGGAAAGTACGGAGTGAATGCCGTTCGCGGTCCCCTCCGGATGCCGTCTGCCTTGCTGAAGGCGGTCAGCAAAAAGATCGGAGGACACCGAAAATGAATATAGAACTGCGACCGTTGCATGAATCCGAGGAGGATATTTTCATTCGGGAGAATCAGGCGGCTTTCGATAAGGCGGCGATAGAGGAATTCGGTCCGCAGAAGGAAAGCGTCATTGATCGGGAAACGATTGCAGAGTGCATTCACGGGAAATTTGCGGAGGCGTTTCGAATCGTCGCTGACGGCATGGCGGTCGGCGGCATTGTCGTCGATATTCATCCGGACACCCAGCGCAATGAACTGAATCTGCTCTACATCAATCCGGACTGTCACAGCCGCGGGATCGGACAGACCGTGTGGCGGATGATCGAGGAAAAATATCCGAACACGAAGGTCTGGGAAACGCACACGCCTTATTTTGAAAAGCGCAATATCCACTTCTATGTGAACAAGTGCAGTTTCCATATCGGGGATCACGGCTGCGGCGAACACAACTGCCATCAGCATCACGGGAAATAACCGGCTTTGCCATATCAAGGGGGGCCGCGCATTTCCCCTCCGCTGTGGAATTCGCCGCGCCAGCCCCTTAAAACGCAAACGGCGGCCGGGATCGCTCCCGACCGCTCAATGATGACATCATTCTCCTGCTCCACCACGTTTCGAGGAATCACAGACGATTTCCCTTATTGCGGCATGATCATTTTTTTTAATTAGTCAACTTGCTAATTGGAATGTTGCGTGATATATTATGCTGTTGGAGGTGAATATGGATATAACGAAAAAACTGAAAGCTCTCTCTCACGAGACGAGGCTGGAAATCGTTCGGATACTGCTCCAGCGGTCCATGTGCGTCCGCGCACTTGCCCGGCATTTCAACGTGACGGAACCGACGATCTCCGTACATCTGCGGGTGCTCCGCGAAGCCGGACTGCTCTACGGGGAAAAGAAAAGTTATTCCATGCACTACCATGTCCGCAGGGAAGAACTGGTGTCCATCGCGGCCTGTTTTACCGAACTTGCGGCATTGCCCGCTCAACCGCCCTCCTGCTGCGGAAACGGAAATCAATGCCGATGCCACTGCCACAGAAAGGACAAGCCGCCGAAATGAAACGCACACTCAAGACTGTATGGAAATTCGCCGTGATCCTGCTGATCGCGGGGATCGCCGTCTATTTCTTCAAATTCAAACCGGTGCAGGCCGAAACCGCTCCGGTCGGCAGGGGCGATCTGGCGAAAACCGTTTTCGGGACGGGAACGCTGGAGGCAAAGATCCGGGTGTCGATCAGCCCGCAGAATACTGGGCTTCTGGAAAAACTTTATGCTGACCAGGGCGACATGGTCAAGGCGGGACAGCTTCTCGCGGTCATGTCGTCCGCCGACATCCGCCAGCAATTGAAAGTCGCTGAGGCCGAAATGGCGGTCACGAAGGCGGGACTGACCCGGATTGACTCGGAGATCGCTTCGGTCAAGGCAAGTCTGGAATACGCGCGGAGCGCATTTCAGCGCAGCGAGCGCCTCCTGAAAAGCCACGCCGATTCCCAATCCAACTTTGACAAAAACCGGGAGGCGTTTCTGGTTGCCTCCGCCGCGCTCGATCAGGCGAACAAGAAGAAGATGGAAATGGAAGTGAGCCTAACTCGTCATCAGGCGCAGATCGACTACTACAAGAGCAAACTGGCGGAAACGGAACTGCGGGCCCCGTTCAATGCACTGGTCGTCCGCCGTAACCGCGAGCCGGGAGCCATCGTCAACCCCGGCATCTCCATCATGGATATTGTTGATACCTCGGAAATCTGGACGTCGGTCTGGGTGGACGAGACGGAAATCGCGGCTTTGAAACCGGGGCAGAAAGCTCAAGTCATTTTCCGTTCTCTGCCGGGCAGACCGTTTCCCGGAAAGGTCGTGCGGATGTCGAGGGAAACCGACCGGGAAACGAGGGAATTCCGGGTGGATGTCGCGCTGGAAAAACTGCCGGAGAACTGGACGTTGGGACAGCGGGTGGAAGTCTATATCCAGACGGATGTCCTGAAACAGCGGATATTTGTCCCCACTCCGCTCATCCGGTGGAAGGAGAACAAACCGTGCATTCTGGTCGCGGTCAATGGCAAGATCGCGGAAAGACCACTGAAGATCGGAATCCAGACCGGCGAAAAGACGGAAATCGTTTCCGGACTCTCCGAAACCGACCGCGTGATCCTGAATCCGCAGGAACACCTTTCCCACCTCGGACGCAGGCTGAAAAAATGATCAATCTGGCGTTCAGGGATATCCGATACAATTTCGGGCGGTTTCTGCTGACCACGGCGGGGATCAGTCTGCTGCTGATGGTGGTGATGGGCATGGGCGGCATCTATCGCGGACTGATCCAGGAGGCGACGCTCATCATCGACCGTTCCGGCGCGGACATCTGGGTGGTCCAGCGCAACACCAAAGGCCCCTTTGCGGAAATCTCCAAGATCCCCCGCAATATGGAATACCGCATTGCCGCCGTGCGGGGCGTGAAGTCCGCCGCACCGTTCATCACCCATGCCGTGCAGCGCGATCATCACGGACGGGTGCTCCGCCTGACCATTCAGGGATTGCCCGATTCCGGGGCGTGGCTGCCGATCATCCGGGGACGCGCCCTCGGGCAGGGACATTACGAAATGCTGGCGGACAAGTCGGCGAAACTGCCGCTCGGGACCAAGCTCAAACTGGGGAAAGACACCTATCGCGTGGTCGGGATCACCGACCGGATGAACTCACCCGCGGGAGATTCGATGGTATTCGTTTCGCTGAACGATGCGTTGTCGATCCAGAACGATATCCCGCCCGAAGCCGTCCGCGAAGAACGCCAGTCACGGCTGAGCCGATTCGACCGCGTTGCGTATGGAAGCACCTCGGTGGATCACCGGGAAATCCTGGCCAGCCCCTACGAGAAACCGGTCGCCCTGCCGGGACAGCAGATCAGCGCCGTGCTGGTAAAAGTCGCGCCGGGATACGATCCGGCCGGGGTGCTGAAAAAACTGCGGACGCTGCCGGATGTTTCCGTCTACACTTCCGACGAGCAGCGGGCAATCATGCTGAGCGGCTTCGTCGCCCGGTCCAGAAGACAGCTCCTTTTATTCCGGACGATCCTGGTCACCGTCTCGACGGTGGTCATGACCTTGATCCTCTACACGCTCACGCTGGACAAACTGCACGATATCGCCATGCTGAAACTGATCGGAGCACGCAACCGGGTCATCGTGGGAATGATCCTCCAGCAGGCGCTGCTGATCGGGGTGCTGGCCTTCGGGATCGCCCGGTTTTTCGGACAGTGGGTGTATCCGCACTTCCCGCGCCGGGTCGTACTGGTACCGCTGGACCTGTGGGCGCTCTTCGGGATTGTGATCGCCATTTCCATTCTGGCGAGCATCGCCGGAGTCGTCAAGGCCATGCGGACCAATGCCGGGGAGGTGCTGTCATGAGTATCGCTCTCACGGCGGAACGCCTCTGCAAGACCTATGGCCGGGGCAACACTTCGGTCACTGCGCTGGACAATGTTTCCCTCTCGCTGAATTCCGGCGAGATCGCCGCCCTGCTGGGACCGTCCGGAGCAGGAAAATCAACCTTGCTGACTATCCTCGGCCTGATCCAGCAGCCGGACTCCGGAAAAATCATCATCGGGAACGATACCGTATTCGACAACGGAAACCGGACCGATATCCGCTCGTTCCGCCGGAAAAACATCGGGTTCGTTTTCCAGAAAGCGAATCTTTTACCGTTCCTGAATGCCCTGGACAATGTGCGTCTGGCAATGGAGATCAACGATTTTTCCGGACGGGGAGCCAAATCACGTGCGGCGGAACTGCTGGAACAGTTCGGACTCGGGGAACGGAAAGAGTTTCTGCCGAAAGAACTTTCCGGGGGACAGCAGCAGCGGGTGGCGATCGCGCGGGCGCTGGCGAATCATCCGCGTCTTCTGCTGGCCGACGAGCCGACCGCCGCTCTGGACAGCGCAATGGGACGCAAGGTGATGGAGCTGCTGAAAGAGGCCGCCCGCAAACATGACGCCGGAGTCCTGGTGGTCACGCACGATCATCGGGCGATAGATGTTTTCGACCGTATCTGGGTCATGGAAGACGGAAAGATCGAAAGACAAAAATAACTTCCGGGACCTGCAAATGTCGGCTGGGCTCGTTCCCCCCGCTTGCGGACGGAACAAGCCGCTCGGGGAATCGAAGAATAAAAATTTATGATTTTTTCTCTTTTTGCCCTTGATAATTTTTATTTTGAGCGTATATTTAGTAAGTGTTCACTAAGTAACGACAGACAAAACGGAGTTCGCTATGAAGAATGAGTTGACGACAAGGCAGAACGAGATCGTCGATGCCGCATTGCGTCTGATCGCGGAAAAAGGTATGCGCAATCTGACGATCCGGCATCTGAGTCAGGCGCTCGGCGTGACCGACGCCGCGCTTTACTACCATTTCCACGACAAAGTGGAGATCGTTCAGGCGCTGGTCGGACGTTTCGAGGCCGATGCGGACAATATCGAGCCATTGCACGGCTGGACCGCCATCGAAGCCGCCCTTGTTCACCGGACGGAACTGGTGCTTGCCACGCCCGATCTGGCGCGGGTGGTCTTTGCGGAAGAATTGTTCCAGGGCGATCCCGAAGTGGAACAGATCCTTTTCGGAATGATGCAGCGTCACCACAAGGTCATGCTCAAACATTTCAAGGAGGCGATCGAGGCGGGCGAGATCCGCGATGATATTCCGATGGACACGCTTTTCCGGCTGATCCTGGGTCCGCTGCGGCTGCTCATCAAGCAGTGGGGAATGTCGCATGGAGCGTTCGATCTGAGGCGGGAACGGGAAAAACTGTTGAAGAGCATGAAAAAATTACTGGCAAAACCGGATTGATGAATGGAGGTGACGGAAATGAGGAAAATCGCTTTTTTCGATGCAAAACCTTACGACCGGGATGCGTTCGACCGGCTCAATGCCGGACGGTATGATATCCGCTATTTCGAGACTCGTCTTACCACGTCCTCCCTGCCGCTGGCCGCCGGGTGCGACGCCGTTTGCGCATTCGTCAACGACGAGATCGACCGCAAGGTGATCGAAGGCCTGACTGCCGCCGGGATCAAGGTCCTGGCCTTGCGCTGTGCCGGATACAACAACGTGGACTTCAAAGTCGCCTATGATATGAAACTGACCGTGGTGCGCGTCCCCGCATATTCACCATACGCGATCGCCGAACATGCGGCGGCGCTGCTGCTGGCGCTGAACCGGCATATCCACAAGGCGTCGGCGCGGACTCGGGATTTCAATTTCTCCCTCGCCGGGCTGACCGGATTCGATCTGCACGGCAAGACCGCCGGGATCGTCGGAATGGGCAAGATCGGCACGATCTTCAGCCATATCTGCAGCGGATTCGGGATGCGGGTGCTGGCATTCGACGCCCATCCGCACGAGGAAGCCGGTGTCGAGTATGTGCCGATGGAACGGCTGCTGGCCGAATCGGACGTAATCTCGCTGCACTGTCCGCTGATGCCTGCGACGCATCACCTTTTCAATCAGGAGACGTTCGGCAAGGTCAAACCGGGCGTGGTCCTCATCAACACCTCGCGCGGCGGGCTGATCGACAGCGAAGCGCTGCTCGCGGCATTGCGGGACGGCAAAGTCGGCGCGGCGGGATTGGACGTCTACGAAGAGGAAAGCGAATGGTTCTACGAAGACCATTCCGACGTGACGAAACAGAACAAGACGCTTTCGCTTCTGGTGTCCATGCCGAACGTGATCGTCACTTCGCATCAGGCGTTTCTCACTCGCGAAGCATTGACCAATATTGCTTCGACCACGCTCGGCAATCTGGATGCGTTCTTCTCCGGTGCGCCGCTCGAGAATGAGATATGCTACCGCTGTCTCGGAACTGGAAAACCGTCTTCCCCGGCCTGCACCAAACGGGTCGGAGGACGCTGTCTGCAAACAAAATGATTCACGGAAGGAACACGAAAAATGAAACGGAAAATCATCGAGATAGATCAGGAAAAATGCACGGGATGCGGCAAGTGCATCCCCAACTGCCCGGAAGGGGCATTGCAGATCATCGACGGCAAGGCGCGGCTCATCAGCGATCTCTTCTGCGACGGGCTCGGCGCGTGCATCGGCGAGTGCCCGGTGGGGGCGATCCGCACCGTGGAACGGGAGGCGGAACCATACGACGAAGCCAGAGTCATGGAGACAATCGCCAGGCAGGGGACTAACACCATCATCGCCCATTTGAAGCACCTGAAGTCCCACGGCGAATTCAAACTTTTCGACATCGCCGTAAATTATCTCAAGGAGCACGATATCCCCGTTCCGGAACTTCCGCACACCGGATGCCCCGGCTCGCTGATGAAACGTTTTGCTGCTCAGAAAGCCGATAAGGAGGCCATCGCCGGGGGAGCGTCCGCGCTGCGCCAGTGGCCTGTCCAGCTGAAACTGCTCAATCCCAGCGCAGAGTATTTCGACAACGCCGATCTTCTGATCTCGGCGGACTGCGTTGCACATGCTTACGGTTCATTCCATCGGGAACTGCTGGACGGAAGAATTCTGATTATCTTTTGTCCGAAACTGGATACCGACATTGACGGGTATGTTGAAAAACTCACGCAGATTTTTCAGCGACACGACATCAGATCCATCACCGTGGCGCGCATGGAAGTCCCCTGCTGCGGGGGAACGGTCATGATCGTCAAGAAGGCACTGGAACTGGCGGGGAAAGACATCCCGGTGGCAGTCAGGATCATCGGTATCGACGGAAGTCCCCGGGACTGAGCGTCGACTCATGTTGTTGAAATGACGACGCCCTGCGATGACATCATCCACCTGCCGCATCACGTTTCGCAGAACCATCCGCAGATGCCGATGCACGACAGAGCCGCACAGTTCGCGCCGTTTGCCGCGCTGACGGGCTACGAGGCGGCGGCAGGGGAAACTGCCCGGCTGACCGCCGAAAGGCGCGAACTGGACCCGCAGGAGGCCGCAGAATTGAACCGATGTCTCACCGATCTCACCACCCGGCTGAAAGATCGGCCGGAAGCGGCCATCGAATACTTTGTCCCGGATGAGCGGAAGGCCGGCGGCGCGTATGTCACCGTGATCGGCCGGGTGCGGCACATTTCCGTTCCGGAGAAGACGCTGGTCATGGAGGACGGGACTGAGTTTCCGCTGGAAGATGTTGCTTCAATAATCGGTGAAATATTCTGCTGCCCTTAAAATGCAAACGGCGGCCGGGATCGATCCCGACCGCCCGATGAGGACGACACCCAATTACTTTTTCTCGGCAACGAGCCGGAATCCGACCGTATTGTATCTTCCCTGAGCGCGGCGGCCTTCGCCGCGATAATTCGATCTTCAACGCCGCACTGCTGATCCGCGCGGGCATGGGGTGTGCCCTGGGACTGGACCGGCTCATCAACGCGACCAGCCAGAGTGACTTGTGCTTCCGCCCGCTGAACCCGAAATTGGAAGTGGGCCTGAACATCGTCTGGAAAAAGAACCGGATCTTTTCCGATGCCGCCGAAAAATTTCTGGAACGCATGAAAGAGAATTTTACCGCAGGGGAATAAAATCCCCGTGGCGTCCATAATACGGGCAAGATCAACGCCGGTCTGAATCAGACACACTGGTTTTTATTGAGTTCCGGAAATTATCTTCAATTCTTCATCTTGGAGCGGGCTTCTTTCACACAGGCCCGGATGAAATCGCCCTTGGCTTCCGTATAAGCATCCCGATTGTGCTCGAAACGTTTCTGCAAGTCCGTTTTCAATCGGGCGTATTCCCGGGCTTTGGCCGGATTCCGCCGGAGAAAATCGCGGAAGACGATTTCGTCCCAATCGCCGGGATGACGGATATGCAGATGGAAAACTTTATCCGCAAAGCCCTGCGGAGTGTAGCCTTTACACAGGTCGAGACGGTATTCCCGTATGTTTTTTCCCGACATGACCGTATAGCCGCACCGTTCGGCGGTCTGACGGACTGCATTCGGAGAAGCAGACGGGTCCACTTCCAGCAGGATATCCACGGTCGGTTTTGCGATCAGCCCCTCGACCGCCGTGCTGCCGATATGTTCGATCCGGATCAGGAGATTTCCGAAAGATTTTTCCAGCAGCGTTTTTTCTTCCTCATAATATTTATTCCAATCCGGATTGTGCCCGGATAAAATGATCGGGAAAAGCTGCCACAATTCTTCCAGCGTCATATCCGACAACGGTTTCGCACAGTCCTGAATAGTGTCCTGTCCCATGATTCAATTTCCCATTTGTTACCGTTCTGGAATAATATACCGCCTTTTTCTCAAAAGCCAAGCGAGATTTTCCCGAACGGGAATTTCTGTTATGACTTCACAATGAGAACGGGAGTATGTTGTCAATAAGAAAGATATTCCGGGAAAAGTGTAATTAATCGCTTGCTTACGCTCGAATGGATGCTTCTATATACAGAGCATACCACCACTCCGTGGGATTGCCAAGCGCCCCGTCCGGAAACCTTTCGCAGACCGCGCAACGTCTGCAGCCTTCATGTCTGCCCGCCATTCTCCGGAAGCTGACCACGCTCAGTGGACCAGAAATCTGATAGCAAGTCCTGCGAAGAAAAAGTTGGCTTCGCTGCAGATTTTTCTTGATTGCTTTCTTGAATCAACGAGGACAAAATTTGACTTTCGGAAGCAAATTACATCGCAGAAAACAGGAAATATATGAAAAATAATTATGTTTTACCTTTTTTTTTGTAATAGATGCGATATATTGCACATGATGACTGTTCCTCTGAAGAAAGCAGGACACGACAATACCATCAAGTTGGAAATGCGGTGCCTCCTTTTCTGGCGTATCGGTTATCTCAGATTGTTTTCAATATTTTTGAGAAATTCTTCAAGGGAAAGGGCATAAATCAAATGGATCGGATAGCACCTGATCATCGTAGCTGGAATATCTTTTTGCAAAGGAAGGATCATAAAAATGCAACAAAGAAATAATGGGGAAGACATTTTATATCATTTTTTCCAGAAGCAATTGATGGCAAAAGATCCAACCTTTGCACGTTCCTTCATCAAACAGGCAATCGTCGCCTTGGGGATATGGATTCATCCTGATTTCTTCAGGGAAATGCCAATCATTCTTCCCTTTGTCGTCAGAGACAGTTCCTGTCGAAAAAACAAAGAGACCGGAGCGGATGAGTGGGCTTCACCCAATTCCGCAGGCCTTTTGCGAGACGATAACAGTCTGGTGAAAGGAATTGTCAAAAGTATGAAAATCAAATCAGCCCAAGGGCTATATAAAGATTTCGGGATAGGGAATGGGTTCGTAGCTTCTCATATCTGGCGTAAAGTTGTTGGCGATGATCCTGGCTGCTTAGCTTCAAGAAATCCCTGGTTGAACACTTTTATTCCCAATTTGGTATGGCTGCCGAAGCAAATATCAAAAATGACTGACCGCGAGGGGGATTTTGCACAACAATATTCACAAGCATTATCACGTCATATTTATGGTAATTGTTCCTGCAAGCCTGGCGTTCAAGACAGAGTGTCACGCCTTTGGGCGATGTTACCAGCGCCATCCGGCTTTGAAGATGAACAATTTCCAAGTATGGAGGAATTAAACTTCTTTGTCCCACAAATGAAATTGATCGAGGGAAGAAAAAAGAAATTGCGACAAGTCATCAACGCTTTACACGACGCTGCGGCAGGTGTTCCTTTATCAAAGAAAATTGTTGCTACGCGTTATACCCAAGGCCTGCCAAAAGTTGATCCACATGTACTGCTTCAACTTGCTTCTTCTTTGCAGGGGTATATGAATGAATTATCCTGATGCTATGCATTTGTTTTGCTGATCTCCACTCAAATATCACACTGGCCAAGTTTCTTCCCGATAATCCCCGTGTGTAAAAACTTGTCATTAGATCGGACGAAGAATTTGAACTCAATTTCAGGTCTTTCATCACGGAATTTTTTGTCTTGTTTTATCACAAAATCCGGAATCCGGCAGCCCGCAAAAAAGAGGGGTGGATTATAAAACTGTAGAGCGAAAATGAGTCCTTCGGAATTACGCGCGCTCTTTTGCTCATGGTGAGGACCCCATACTGATTCCAGCAGGGGTTCTCCCGGAATCTCCATTGAACTTTTTTTCGAAAAGTTGTTATCGGCCTTTTATTTGACCAGCATGGTCTTGCGGAATGTCTCGATCTCCTCCGCAGTCACGCCTCCGCTGAGCAGGTATTTTTCAATACAGACTTTCAGCGGATCCCCAGGTTTCCCATAGTCATAGAATCTTTTGACCATGCCCTCATAATTGCGAACTTTGCTGGCGGGCGGAAGATCCGGCAAGTTCGGCAGGGATGACTGTTCCCAATCTGAAGCCAGATCGTTTTCAGACACTCCCAGAACGCCGTTCGCAACAACGGCAACCGCACCGGTCCGGTCAAATCCGCCGATGCAATGAAAATAAACCGGATGGTTTTTCGGATCGGCAAGAACTTTAAAATGCCTGATCATCTTTTTTTTGCCTTCTTTGGAATGGATCCCCGTATAACTGCTGCTCGGAAGCTGAATGAGTTGCACTCCTTTTCCCAAAGGAGATTCCGCAAGGTCCGCCGTTTCTGCTTTGCCGCGCAGGTCCAGATCCGTTCTGATGCCGAGTTCACCGCAGAGCAAAGCAATATCTTCGACCATCAGGCGGTTGCGGCCTCTGGTGACGCGGTCGACGCTGTTGTAATTCAACCCCTGTCCGCGGAAGAGATGTCCTTGTCTGACCGTAAAGCCGTCAGTGGTCTTCCAGCCGCCGAGATCGCGTATGTTTGCGACCTGTCCTTCCACTGCGATCCAGCGGGGCGGATGATCTTCCGTTGTGAAGGAAGAAACCCTGGAATATATTTTTCTCCCTTGAGCGGCAACTTTCCAGTAATATTTCTGACCGAGCTTTAGGTTCAGCAGAAAGTTCGGCGGAGTGATTCTGGTTTGTTTTGAGGAAAAGAGAAGTTTCGGATTCCTGAAATCCGGTGTTTCCGAAAGCATGACCGTAAACGGACCGGTTTCCTGGCCGGTGCATTTCCATTGGAAGGTGACCGGCAAAGCTTTCCGCCAGATATTCGTTCTTGCAAAGAATCCGTAATGTTTCCCCTGATTGCGGTCCGCTGTGAGTTTTTCTCTCCGTGCCGCATGACTCGGCATGGCGATCAGATCCTTCTGATTCTGCGGGACCAGCGGCACCTGTTTATTTTCCGCAGGCTCAACCAGAACGATCTCCGCGGAAAGCAGCAGCGGGAAAAACAGTGCCCCCAGGAATATTTGTTTCGAAGCAAGGCAGTTCATCATGATGACTTTTCCTCCTTTTCACCTGAGTCGAATTTTATGATCGGTACGTTCAAGATGCAGAAGCTCAAATCCAATCGGAGAACTTCATATGTTTCCCGATTTCTGTTTTGTGTTCACAGATGGCTGGTCGGCAAAACTCTCAGGCGGCGGGTTAATTTCTTTCTGCAGCTGACGGGAAATTTCCCACGTATATCCCTGCCGGACTTCGGCAACGGTTTTTTTCTCTGCCGTCGCAAAATCCCTGATCAATCCGCGCAGTTCCCACGGTGAACGCTGTTTCTCATTCGATGTTCCCGCGGGACGGGTTATTTCTCCGATCTGGTTGAGGATCTGATGATAGCGGCGTTCACATTCCAGATACCGCATTTCCCAGCTGTCATATTGGGATTGTTCATACACCACCTCATGCAGTTCCCGGATTACCAGTGAAGCATAATCGGCCTTGTAGCGATCCAGTCTGCTGACGATCTCGTTCGTTTCACACAGATGGCGCCCCAGCATCCGGCGAAAAGCACTCAAAGAATCCAGGGGACTGTTATGGTCATGACCAACCGATTTTTCTGCGGCGAGCATCTTTTCGGCGATAAAACGGATACGTGCAGAGATTTCCGCTGCGTAACCCTCCCCGGGATACAGCATGGAAATCAGTTCAGCCATCAATGTTTCCACCTCATTTGAATCAAGAAGCGAAACATTGCCTTGCAGCAGGACCTGAAAGACTGTGCTCCGCGTATATTCATACAGGCACTCGGCAATCTGATCCTGAATGGCGGGGGCAGGCTTTTTGATCTTGCGCCATTTTTCAATCATTCTGCACCCGCGTTCCCCCAATGCTTTCCATTGGGGATAGGTCTGCTCCTGCAATTTCTGCCTGGCCGCGCTTTCCTTTAAATGCAGCCGGGTTTCCAAACGGGACAGTTTTCCGTGGAATTCAACAATAAACATCATTTGCCTCCCAGATAATCTTTCAATTGTTCCAGGCGTATTTTGGAGGCATATTCCGCCATTTCGGGAGTCTGGACGATGTCATCGAGCACTCTGCGCGGATCATCAGTCTCTTTCAGGTATTTCAGCAGCATGAGCAGGAAGAAATACCGTTCTCCGGCGTTGTCGTATCTGTGGTTCAGCAGACGATGAATGGTGTCACGCCCGTCCTGATTGCCGTTCCGTCCCATCCGGAGCAGGGAATCTGAATAGATCCCGACATGGAACGGGAGCGGCAGTTTCAGATCGCCTCCTCCTGCACTGAGCAGATGCGTGAAGAACGTTTCCAGTTCATCGGGGCAGCTCCACAGTGTTTTCAAGGATTGGATTCTGGCGGTCACGGTCATCAGACGTGCAATCAGGTCCATGATGACGAGGCTGCGAAGGTATCCCTGCCTGACTTTGCTGATCGTGTAGGCATCGCTCTTGGCGAGCTGTTGCCGGACGGTTTCGGGATCAAACTTTTCACCGTTGGAAAGCGTCTCCAGTTCGCGGCGATTGCTCGCCAGCAGCAGCTTCCGTTTCTCTCCGGTCGGCAGTGCGACTCCGCGCAGTTTATCCGTTTCGTCGTTCAGTATCCGGATCGCATCAGCCAGAGAGAGCATCCAGCGGTCGCGGCAGATATCTTCATTCTCTTCATCGAAATAAACCTTCCACAGCTTATCGGACGCATGACTGACCAAATCGAGTTTGAACTTGGTGAAGTCCCGGATAATTGTTCCGGTCTTGGGATCGCGTGAAAATTCCGAAAGGATCTCATTTGCCCAGCGTTGGAGTGTCGGCACGGCCTGCTGCTTGTTTGTGACGTCGGCGACCAGCCAACCTTGCGGAATGGCGGTCTCTCGGAAATCCACCGGCATATAAAGGATCAGGTTTTCGCTGTTGAATTTTTCATGCAGGATCTGAAAGAGCTGTCCGCAGTTCAACTCAAGCTGTTCCGTCACGAGCAGTGTTTTCAGCGCGGCCCGCAGCCGCGCACCTTTGAGACGGCCGAGCAGTTCATTCGGGTTGCCCTTCAGCGATTGCATCAGAAAAGTGCAGTCATCCTGAATCAGGGCATTGGTGCTTCTGGCATATTCCTCGGCTGTGAATTTTTCCACCGTGCTGTAGTAAAGGTTTTCGTAATCCTGCTGTATTTCATGGAACACCGCCCCCGCGATTTGCCAGAATTGTTCGGCGGTCTTGATCCCCTGCTGGCCGAGGTAATAATCACAGGAGATGATGTTTGGATGCTTCACATCGAATTTCTGAAGCAGATCATAAGGCGGAATGTCGGCAAAATCGGGGGAATCGAGCAGTTCAAGCGCACGATCGATATGCCCTTTCAGCTGCTCGTTATTGCCGAGAGCATTTTCCGAACGCAGCTTATGGAGTTGACTGATGAAGGAATTGAAACCGACGCGGGTACAGGTCGGTCTGGTGGCGCGTGCGGCCTTGTTCTGCAGAATGAACTCCGTCATGGCGGCGAGCGACTGCCACTGCGGCTCCAGCCTTGGATAGGTGCTTTGCTTGCCCGCATCCAGCACCAGTTCGTGTTCCCGGATAAATGAAAATCTGGTGAACCGGTCAAAATGGTAATATTTCAGCAGAGGAGAAGTGTTATTTCCGCCGCTGAAGATCCCGATATAAGGCAGTTCGACCTCACCGCGCTCGCTGATGTAAAGCCCCATTTTTCCGTTGGAGATATAGTGCGCAGTCAGCAGCAGCGAGGCTATTTTCTTCAGAGGATCTTCTTCGCCGGCAGGTTTGCACACCACGAGGAAGCAATACTTCGCCATTGCCCAGTCCAGGGCGCCCCAACAGGCTCCGCCCTCCTGATTGTACATGTAGCGCTCGAAGGACAGCAGCAAATCCGAGGGCACAATTACAGACTCGGATTGCTTCAGAACCTTTTTGATGCCATTGTCGGTTTCTGGTTTAGATTTAGATTTGCCGAACCAGAACTCAGGAAGAAACGCCAACTGCTCAAAAGAACGGTCGAAGGTGGTGAATCGCGGAACCTTGACCGGCATGGTCTGGCTCTCCTGATCCCTTGAGCGCATGATATAAATATCCCGGAAGATCTCGAACCAGGTCATGAAATCAATACCTTTCGGCAACCCGCGCTGGGACATACCGTTGAGCACGGAGATCATGTCCATGGCCTCGCCGTTCTGCGCAGATCGGGTCAGCCGGTCCCAGAAACTCATGATTTCAGAAGGAATTTCCGGATAATTGACGATTTCGCGAATGAGCTGACTGCCCTCGGAATACCTTTCTTCACCACACATTTTCAACCTCCTGCTTTATTCCCCATGCCCGAACACCTGCAATATATTTCCATCGGGATCATTTGTCAAGCAGGTGTTCGATTTTTAATGTCGCATGACACGAACCTATGACACGCGAAATACGCGATTCTGATGAAAAAAGAGCTTTTTCTGCTGTCATGCAGCGGTTTTCCATGACAGTGCGAAAACATCAGAAAAGAGGTTTTCCGCCGAGTTTGAATGTCATTGAAAATTGTTGAAAATAAATTGGTTATGGACTGTTTTCGGTCCTTGATATTTTAAGTCCGACGGATATAATATGGGCAAATGAAACAGCCAAGGACGAAGTGCCGGCGGTCAAAGGAAAATTATCGGGGGGGGTTAACGGCAGACAAGGAAAAATACGGCGACAGACATGAATATCATGTGATGTCCATGACAGATAACAGAAAAAAGACGATGGTTGTCGCCGCCATCGCGGATAAAGGCAGGAAAGGAGAAGAGGAAATGAGAGAAAAAGTGTGGAAGGTTCACTCGTTTGACCATGAGGCGAGAAAAATTTTCGCGGCGGCCGAGGTGATTGCAAAGAAACTTAATTGCAGCAAACTGCTTTGCAGCCATGTTTTTGCGGCCTGTGTCCATGTGGCACCGGAGACGGTGCATAAACTTCTCGGCCGGGACATCACGCGGCTTCCGGATAAATTCAAGTTGAATCAAGCTGAACTGAACGGTCTCCCCGCGGACTCCGGCCCGGACGGCATGGAATTCGATATGGAGCTCGGAACCGTTTTCATCGAGGACTCCAGGAACTCGGCATTCCGGATCATCCGGGATTATGTGCCGGAACGCCGGATCGGAGCCGCTGAGATCGCCTTCGCGATCCTTAAGGAACCGAGCGAGGAAACCAGCGACATTCTGCTGGAAAACGATTTTCCGAACGATGCGCTGCTGCTTGACAGCCTGGTCCGGGAAAACTATCTGACGCATATCCTGGATTTCGTTGAGGAATCGCCCCGGGAGAGACTGGCGATGACGATTGACACCGGAGAAAAATTTGAAAAAATCATGCGCGGTACGCTGTGCGGACAGCGGAAGGTGATTGAAGCGGTCGCTTCGGAACTGACCGAATTCTGGCAGCACGGGAAAAACGGCGAGCCGCTGGTGCTGATGCTGCTCAGCAAGTCTGGCGGCGGACGGAGTTTCTTCGCCGACCGGATGCAGGCGGCGTTTGTCGAACTCGGTCTGCAGGACAGGATCGAAATTCCGCTGGATCTGAGCGGATATCTGAGCGACTGCGGCATCGAAGCCGATCTGCTTGGAGATTCGCGGTCATTCCGCAACTCCAAATGCGGCAAATTCTACAATTTGGTCCAGAACAACCGGCGCGGAATGATCGTGTTTGAGGATATTCAGTCCGGTTCACAGAATGCCAAGAACATCCTGCGCTCTTTCGCCCGTAATCTTGCCCGCGACAAGTTTTACGAGGAAACGCTGCGGCTTCCCTTCAATGTGCTCGTGTTCACCATGAAAGTCACGGACGATCAGTATGTGTTCCTTCAGAAAAACGGCGGCAAGGGGATTGACGCGAAACTGCTGAACAAACTTTTCCGATCTTCCGACGACAAGAACAAAACTCCGGGGGAGATCGATGTCGCCGCGTCCTGTGCCTCGCTGTGGCAGTGTGCCGACCGGATCTTCCTGCTGGAACAGCTGTCGGAAAACGAACTGAGAACTCTGATGGATCTGCGGCTCGATGCGGTCGCGAAGCGGCTGCAATCCGATTACGGTGCGTCTCTTGAGTTCAACGACAAGGAAGGTTTTTTCCGGATGCTGGTTGAGTCCGGAACCCACGAACTCGCTCCGGGAGAAATGGCCGAACACGTTCAGAAGGCGTTTGAAGGACTCTGGAAGCTTCTCAACCGGAATCCCGGAATCCGCCGGGTGCGGATTTCCTGCGCGGAACTCCCTGAATATCCGCACGAGCCGGAACGGCGCATTGTCCGCGGAGATTATCTGGTTCATTCCCGGCATGAAAACTGCACCGGGAAGTGTCTTGAGCTGGTGTTCGACGGTTTCCGTTACGCCCAGCAGGAGCGGGTCGACTGCGGAAAATACCGGATCGAGCACCCCAAGGGAATCAGTTTCGATGACCTTGTCGGACTGGATGATGCTCGTGATGAACTGCTGGAAGCGCTTCACTATATCACCCATCGGGACGAATACGGTTCCAACATTCCCGCGCCGTGTCTTGATTTCATTCTCTACGGCCCTCCGGGAACTGGAAAAACCAGTCTGGCGGTCGCGTTGGCAAATATTGCGGACATTCCGGTGTTTTTCGCCGATAATGCCATCTATACGGATGCAGGGGAAATGAAGGCGATGTTTCAGAAGGCAGCCGACATGGCACCGGCGATCGTCGTGCTGGACGAATTCAACAGCATCGGAGATTCCACCATCATCTGTAAACGTGACGCGATCAATGAACTGCTCGCTTTCCTCGACGGGACCCGGTGCAAGAGCAAACTGCTGGTGCTGGCCAGTACCAACCATCTGGAGCAGATCGAAATGGCGTTTCTGCGAAGCGAACGTTTCGGCCGGCAGATCAAGATCGGCCTTCCGACCGCCGAGGCCCGCGAACTCTTTGTCCGGAAATTTGAAGAAAAGTTCGGTTTTACCCTTGCGGACGAGGTTCGGCAATCCTTCGTGGAAGAGACGGAACATATCAGTTTCGCTGACCTCAAGGGAGTGCTTGGGAGCGCGCTGCGCAGCAGCATCAGGACCGGGCGGCCGGTGGATGGCGAAATGTTGAAATCGGCGCTGTCCAAATTCGTTGAAAAAGATCATATCCGTAAACGTGGAATTGGTTTTAACAAAGGAGGTGAGCAATGAACAAGATCATTTATTATCCGTCCGAAAAGAAGTATTCGACTGCCGGATACTCATATCCCGATCCCGACAATGCGCTGGAGTTGATCCGGCTTGCCAACAATTGCGGAATCAACGTGCAGTTCAATGATATCCAGAGCGTGAAGAATCCGCGCTTTTACATTTGCCGGGGCGAAGGCTTCCTGCAGTTGAACCGGAAAAACTTTTTTGCCGTCAAAATCCCCGATCAGGTGAGACCGATGCTCCGTTATTGTTCGGAGATCGAGGTGTCCATCTTCGGACGCAATGATTCGGCAGATACGGTTTACCCCAGAGTCGAGCAGGTGCTCCGCATCCCGGAGTATATGCTGCATGATATGACGAGACATGACCAACCGCGGAAACCGCGGGACGAGGTCAATGCACCGTCGGGATATATCCATACTCACCCCGCGGAAATCTTCTACGGCTGGCTGGCCGGGACTCTGGATGGAGAAATTGTCATGGAATACCGCAAGGAAGGCGAAATTTTCGCACTGGTGCATGATGGAAATACCATGATGCTGGTTTCGTTCTTCAATGAGCCCGAGTCTGAATGGATGGCAACCGAGAGCGAGAATAATGATTATCCCCCGCTTTGGTTCAGTGCGGAGTCATACAGCCGCTCTCCGCTTTATTCAGTCCGGTGCGCGGCGGAGTATCTCAGGGATCGGGGCTTGGGGAGAATCCTGCCTCTGGTCATTTTGAGCGACCATATCAATATCATCAATGCAAGGGATATGGTGGACACGTGGCGTGAAAGCGGCGTGACCGTGTGCTATTGTTCCCGGAAAGAGGAGTTCATTGCGCCGTTTGCGGAGGGTATTGAAGCGGCGGAATTTGACCATCCGGAGTTTCTGTTTCTGGACTATGAGGAAATTCAGAATGTCCGAAAGGCGCTGCATGATTTTCAGGACCTGCGGACGTGAGCGTGAAATCCGGATGTGCAGACATGGAAACGATCGACGATAACGAGATGGACGGATTATGCCGTGAGATGCAGACGCGCTTTGCGTCCCGCGGCATGGATTTGTTTACGATGCTATGCTTTGACGATACGCAGGTTCCATTCGCTTTGGCGACTGATGACTGCTGTTTCCTGGTCGATCGGGTCCGTCAGTCTGTAATCCGGGATTACTACAGATTGAAGCTCGCGGCTGGAAAACTGGCGGAGAAGGAACCCCAGGCCCGGATTTTCGGGATACTGCTGGTCGGATCGACGCAGGGGATCGCATCGGAATTCCTGAGGTTCGCCGGAATGAATGACATCGCTCTGCTGGAACCGGAAAAGGCGGGTGAATTCATTGAGGGAAAACTGGCAAAAACAACTTGAAAACAAATGTCTAAGAATATAGATTACACTTGTGATTTTTACTGCTGAGGTGCAGAAATGACAGAAAAACATTGGAATGTCGGGGTAGCCTCGGGGATCGCCTGGACGGACCTTGTCAACAGAAAGAATCAATTGGAAAAAATCGATTGAAGCTGGAGACACTGTAATGAGAAAGAGTTGCAAAATCGTCATCGCGCTTGCCGCGGGTGTCCTGCTGGCGGGCGGAATCATTGCCGGATATTGGTTCTGGCGGAAGATCGACAAGTCGCCGGTTCGTCCGACGGTCTGCAGCCGTACCGGAAAGATCCTTCTGACCGATCAGCGGAAGGACCTGTTTTCCAAGCCGGTCCGCCATGCGGAATGTGATGGTAAATTTGCGGCGGCTCTGCTTGGTCATACCTTCAAGAAGGACGGGAAGCGGATCGGCGCAGCCGGAATCGAAGCCGTGATCGACAGGCACGGCATCAGACAGGCCAGACTGCTGCTGACGCTGGATGTCGGGATTCAGGAAAAATGTGAAGCCCTGCTGGACAGCATCTGTGTTTACAGCAATCCCAGGTATGCGTATGTGACGGTGATCGATTCCGACGGTGCGCTGATCGCGGCGGCCCAGCGTCCGGTCATTGACCTCAACAACCGGGCAAAAGTCGACCGGTTCGAGATGGTTTTCATGGCCCCGACATATACTTTCCCCGTGTCGGACGTCTGGATGCGGCTGCTGGGAAGCCGTTCCGATGCCAGTCCGAAGGAAAAGATGGAACTTCGCTTCCAGCGGAAACTCGGCATTTTCCCCGGCGAAGGCAAAGGTGATATTCCCGGTTTGAGCAAACCGCTGCGGAGCAGGAACGATACCCAGACCGCGACGGCGCTCAATTTTCTGCTTGCCTGCGCCGGTCGAATGGAAAATAAGGAGATCCCTGCCTTGAAGCTGTTTGCTCCGCGAGGCGAGGCTTTGCCAGCCGTGAAAACCGCCAATGATTTTCAGTGGCGTTCGCTCCTGTGGTCGAAAACACGTTCGACATTGTCCGGACTGGGAACCGTTTCAACCGGGGATGGAAAGAAATTGTATGTCCTGCTGCGAGTCGTTTTGGGGCGGACATACCCCGGTTCCATGACCAAAGGCGAAAAATATCTTCCCGAGGAATACTGTATCCTGCTGGAAAAGGTGATCCGGACTTTTCCCGGAAAAGGACCGCTTTCCACGGAAGACGATGCATATCTGCGTGAGATGAAGGCCGGACTCTTTTCCCGGGAACTCAAACTGACCACCGAGGAAGAACTCCAACAGGAAATAAATGAGATCCTTTATGAAGTCAAGGAGGAAAATGACGATGAATAAGAACACTGCAAACAGCGCGGCGCATTTCCGAGCATTTCCCCAGCTGCTGCTGGAGACACCGCTCAAGTATGGAGGCAAAACCCTGTTCCACCATCTGATCGGCATCGGTGCCCGGCGTTTCCGGGCCGGCTGGTGTCATGAGATCTCGATCAGCCTTGATCCGGATGGAACGATGACGGTCGTGCTTCATGGGGAGATACTTCCCCCGGCCGAACTGGAACAGCTGACACAGGAAGAATGTGGAGATCTGAATGAAGCGCAGCTGAACCTGCTCAAGATCATCGCCTTCAGTTCCGCCGCGGAGTTTCGTTTCCCGGATGAATATCGGAAAAATATCTGCTTTTTGAAATTCAGCAAGGGGAAATTCGTTTCCCGTCAGATGGAGCGGCCGCTGTATCGGCTGCCTTCCTCGCTTACCGTGAAATTTTTGCCGGATCCCGAGATCCTGGGAGACTGCTCCTTCACTCCCGGATGGGTTCAGGAATATCTGCGGCATAATGTGTATTTCCATACGGGACTGCCGTTCAGATTCAACGGAGTCACTTACTGCAACATCAGCGGCCCGGAGGGACTTTTCCGGGAGTGTTTTCCGGACGCCGAACCGGCATTCACCTGGCAGGGACGGATTTTTGAGTTCACCATCGGGCGCAGCATGAATGATGAGCCGGGGCGAATTTGCTCTTTTGCAGGAGCAAAGAGGACCCCGGACGGCGGCGTCCATGTGGAGGGCTTCAGGCAAGGCATGACCGATGCGTTCTTTCCCGGCGGGCCGCAGTATGATCATCAACTGGAAACGCTGTTCCGCGACTGGAACGCGGTGGTGGTGGCCCATGTGGACGAGCCGATGTTCGAAACCGGAATGGCCGGCCGTCTCGGCGGTGCTGAACTGCAGGGGCTTTTCCGCAGAATGACCGAGATGGCGTTGACGGAATGGCTGTCTCGGCAGAAAAAGGATCTTGAAACCGAAAAATCTGTTGAAAAGAAAGGACCGATGATGAAAAAAAAGACATCGACGCATTGCGCCAATTTGTCCCGGGGGGTTATCGAAAGATGGTTTGATCAGGTCATGGAAGATCCCGGCCTGCTGGAAGACCGGGAATGTCCGCTGTCCCGGTTTTCCGTGGAACAGTGGAAAGAACTGATCCTTCGCCATCCGGAAGCGCTGCAGTTCAATCCGCCGGAAGAGGAACTGCTGACGTGCCTGACCAAAGAGGATTTCAAGGACTGGGACGGCTGTCAGATCTGCTCGGCGCTCTTCATGGACGGCGGCTGGCTGGCGAAACTTCTGCCGATGGAGAATATCGGACAGGAGGATTTCGACAGCTTTTTCGGCGAGCTCGCCTTCCCGACGGCGGAGGAGTTCTGGGATGTGGTCCCGGAATATTTCCCGACAGGGTTTCCGCCTCATCTCAAACTGCCGTATGCCAAGCCGAAAAAGAAGAAACAGAACAGAAAATGAAAATACGCCAGGAAGCGGGCATGAGTAAAAAACAGCAGAACAAAGGAGAAGGTGAAAATGCGCAGTGAAGAGGAATTAGAACTCTTTGGTATTGACTGGCTCAAATTGAAAATTACCCCGGAAGACGGGATCAGCGTGGAAAATGAAGCTGACCTGGCCGGCTGGAGCACGGCTGACTGGGAAAAAATCGCCGGCCGCTGCCGTAACGGCCATGACTGGTATTTACTGCTGACGTTCTGTCCGGCGCTCGCCGGCAGATGCGACTGGACGAAATTCGGCGGCGACGAATGGTCAGCCTATCTGAGTGAGCATCCCGAAGCTTTCGGCAGGTGTAATTTTTCGCTGCTCGACGAATATGACTGGTCCTTCCTGCTGG
>Ga0265298_10002377_pt1 | contig 26260 bp, 24 predicted proteins | sample AusTroGonzalo_MG_3_FD_193486 | JGI IMG/M metagenome (GOLD analysis project Ga0265298, IMG submission 193486) | Bovine rumen microbial communities from tropical cattle in Woodstock, Queensland, Australia - Gonzalo_01 | ecosystem: Host-associated > Mammals > Digestive system > Stomach > Rumen ...
GTCCAGAAGCATGTAGGCACCCTTGAGCCGCGTTGCCTCCACGTTGTAGAGGTGCTCCTGCTCGTCGTAGGTGAAACGGGCGCCAAGCGTCAGCATTCCCTGGAAGTGTGTGTCGAGTCTGCGACGGCCTATCTGGTCGCCGCCGGGCTTGGCGACAATGGCCTTGCCGCGACGTGCCAGCAGCGGGCCGAGCATCATCACGCTGCCGCGCAGCTTGCGGCAATTCTCTATGTATGCCTCGCTGGAGAGGTATTGGTCGTCGAGCCGACGGGCGCAGAACGTGTAGTCGTGGGCATCGTGCCGCGTCACCTCCACACCCATGTCGCGCAGCATCTGTATCTGGTTGCCCACATCCACGATGTCGGGGATGTTATGGATGCGCACAGGCTCGTCTGTCAGCAGCACGGCGCACAGCACCTGCAGTGCCTCGTTCTTTGCGCCTTGGGGCGTTATCTCGCCCTTCAGCCTGTGACCGCCTTCTATGATGAATGATGCCATTTACTTCTTCCTCTTACGTTTCTTGCCTTCGGAATGCTGCAGGGCAGATTCTCCGACGGAGTCGAAGGTGAAGTCTTCGTCCAGATTGAGCTTGCCGTCTGTGTAGCGTTCGATGTCCTGAGCCACGAGGGCGTTGTCCATCGAGTCGCGGTTCCAGATGAAAAGATCCTGCTTCATTTGGTTGGCGATGCATTCTGTGATGAACTTGCGCTGTTCCTCGTCCTCGACCGTCTTGGCATAGTTGAGGGCTTCTTCCACGAGGTAGCCGTAGTGACGGCGTTTGATGTCCTTCATGGGATAGCGGAGCGGAGCCGGATGCGCCTGCACCACTTCCTGCGGCACGATGTTGACGGGGTAGTCGATGTCAAGCTGATAGTGGGCGATGCGTGCCAGGTGGTTCCAGAGGCGATGCTGTTCGTCTTCCTTGCTGGTGGTAGAGGGCAGCAGCCCGGACATAATCTTGACGATGGTGTTGGCACACCGCTGCCGTTCCTCTCGGTCTTCTATCTTCACGGCCATATCAACCATCATCTGCACGCCGCGACCGTATTCGGGCATGACCAGTTGTTCTCTTTGTGTGTTGTATTGCACTTTGTATGGATTTACTATTTGACGATTTACTATTTACAATTTACTCCCCTCCTTTGGAGGGGTGAGGGGGAGGCTGTTGCTTTGTATTCCTTGAAATAGAATGGCTCGAAGTACGCCACATCCTGCCGTTCGCCGAGGTGCAGCGAGCGTTCCGCCAGGGGGAACATCCACTTGGCGAGAGGCACGATTCCCTCGATGAAATGGGCGTTTTTGTGTTGGATGACGCTTTGGCACTTCATGGCACCGTCGCCGAAGAAGAAGACGGGATGCTCCTCGAGGTAGGGGAGATAGGTGTCGGCATCCACGATGTCCGCCCCGATAGCCCGCACCTCGCGGAGCGCACGGTCATAGACGGCACTATAGACCTCCATCCTCCGGGCGTCAATCATCGGCACGAGCAAGGCATCATCGGGCAACTCCTCTTTGCCAAGCAGCACCGGCACGCACAGCAGTTTCAGCGTCGGCACACTCAGCAGCGGCAGGTCGCGTCCATAGCAGACGCCCTTTGCCATCGACACACCGATGCGGAGTCCCGTGTAGCTGCCAGGCCCCTCGCTCACTGCCACAGCATCGACAGGAATGGCATGGGAGTTGGCAAACGACAGTGCTTCGTCCACGAACACGCCGCAGACGACAGCATGATTCGGCCCCTCCAAGTCCTCCTTGTGGAAGATGAGGCTCCCGTTCTCGCTCAAAGCCACAGAACAGGCCTTCGTACTCGTCTCAATATGCAGAATACACGACATATGTTTCCTTTATTTTGCGGTGCAAAGGTACAACAAATAATTGAGAATTGAAAATCGAAGGTTGAAAATTCACCTAAACCCAAATCGGTCATTAGATATTTGTGTCTATTGCTTCTCACAAATTAAGTAAAATCCAGTACTTCTCCGCAGTCACAAACAGATCTGTTGTATGGAATAAGTCCGATGGCGTCGGACTTATTGGAAACAGGACAAGCCAGTTAGAGAATAAGTCCGACTGTTTCGGAAGAATTAAAGGTTATAAAAAGTGCGATGCCGTCGCACCAATTCACAACACCAGCAAATGAGATTATTAAAAAGCTCTCTTTTTCTCACATCACAGAGATTATGACGCAAGACGACCCGCTCGCCCGTTTCTTCTATGAAACGGAATGTATCAGTGGAACATGGTCGGTCAAGGAGTTGCGTCGGCAAATTGCCACCAATCTTTATTTCCGTAGTGGCGTAAGTAAAACCCCCAAGGAACTATTGGCTACCAATCTCGAAATCGCCCTCAACATTGCGTCGCAGTCGTTGACATGGCAAAACTGTTGGATAGCTCCTCCTTAAGTGTTCTAAAATATATAGTTAAGGAGAAGCTATCGCGTTGTTTTTTGAAAAAAAGTCGTCCTATTTGCTATTCGTCTTGTAGTTGGCTGGGCGTCCGTCTATAGTGATTTTGACGATACGTTTACGATTTTTACTTAATAAATAGCTAAAACGTTGCTTAATGAAGGTGTCGCAGTTATATTTGCGCGTAGCCTCAATTCCAGCAAGTTCTTTTGCCTCATTGAGTGAAAGACCCTCTAGTTTTTGCCTACCCTCGGGCGTTCCAATGTCGATGGTATAAGTGATACGGTCACCAATAGGCACCAAATCTAAAGGGTTCTTACTATCGTGCTCGTCTTCGATTATTACTCCAGTTCCTTCTCCGCCAACACCTGTTTTTGCAACATCCTGTTCATAAGGAACATACATTATAGGACGGTTGCTGCTACAAGAAGAGATAACCACGGTATTAATGGCTGCGAAAGCCAGCATAAAGAATGTGCGTTTCATAAGTGTTTCGTTTTATGTTAGAAGTTATAACTCAGGCCGAGACCAACAGTTCTCTTGTTCATAATGCGGTCATTCAGCATGTCGGCACCGATGGAAAGCCTCGAACCATTAGAGAAAGGAATATCATAGCGATAGATTGAAGATGTTTGTAGAGCATCTATTTTTTTCTTCTGCTTGTGAGCCAATACAAGACATGTGGTTGTAAGACCGATACCTGTAGCTATTAATCCTGCACCTATGCCATAATAGACATCGGGATCAGTGGCAGTAGGGGTGCCTCCAAAAATACAGACCGCACCGCCAGCAACCAATACTCCTCCGCCTATCCATCCAATGGTTTTAAGCCTTTTTATCTTCTTTTGCAAATACTCCTTTTCTTGATTAGTCTTTTGAATGATCAAGATACTTTCTCTGTTTAGTTTCTCATCCAACTTTAATAGTTCTGCATCGCTCATTGACTGTGTTCCATCGTACTGATCATTATGCTGAGGCAAAGGCTCTAACTCGCTTATTATTTTTTTCTTACCATTCTCATAGTTGATGGCAGAAACGAGCGACTTGTCCATCACATAGCTTGAACCTTTCAAGTCGCTCCATAGCTTGTAGGTGACATCTGTTTCGCTGACCTTCTCGACTCGGCAAACAATGGTTGAGCCATCCTTTTTCACAATCACGTCCTGTGCAAATGAACTAACCGAGCACAGGAGAAATAAAATTGCTAATAACTTTTTCATTTTATTTGCTTTTAACATGTTAATACTCCTTCTCTTTCACATCAGGCGGAGCTGGCACCAGACTCGCGGACACAAGAAAAGTGCAAACTTCACCATACGCGCCTCAGGTTTGGAACTACCTACTACATCCTATGGGAAACCTGCACTTAGATGCAAGTCTCTTGGATGTAGATATTGCTCTGTTCACATCTGAGGTTCCAATTCGAGGCGCGAATGAGCAAATAAAATGATGTGTTCCGATGAACACGATGCAAAGATACGATTATTTTAGCAATAGCAAAGCATCAAGCCTAGAAAAATTTGAAGAGTTGAGGAAAAAGTCATACCTTTACAGCCAAATACATGAAACCGACATGACAAAACGCCGAGAAATAAGAAACAGCACTGCCGAGTTTCTTATCTTCCAAATTGAGAATAAGGAACAAGGCATAGAAGTGATGTATGCCGAAAAGACTATCTGGTGTACACAGAAAGCGATGGCGGCACTCTTCGATGTGGGAGTGCCCGCCATCAGCAAGCATCTGGCCAATGTGTTTGAGACGGGTGAGCTGAATGAGGAGGCAACTATTTCCAAAATGGAAACAGTTCAACAAGAAGGCAATCGTGAGGTAAAACGTATGGTGGTGATGTATAAGCTTGATGCCATCATCAGCGTTGGCTATCGCGTGAACTCTGTTCGCGCCACGCAGTTCCGGCAATGGGCTACAAGCGTGTTGCGGGAGTATGCCATCCGGGGCTATGTGCTCGACAGGAAGCGCATGGAGAATGGTACATTCTTGGGTGAAGATTATTTCGAGCACCTGTTAGCAGAAATCAGAGAGATACGTCTCTCCGAGCGGCGTTTCTATCAGAAGCTGACGGACATCTATGCCACAGCCATTGACTACAACCGTGATGCGCCTACAACAAAACAATTCTTCAAGATGATGCAAAACAAGATGCATTATGCCGTTCATCGTCATACAGCAGCAGAATTGATTATGGAACGCGCTGATGCAGAGCAGGAATACATGGGGCTGACCACTTGGGAGAATGCTCCTGATGGCAAAATTGTCAAGACGGATGTCTCAATAGCCAAGAATTATCTGAAAGAGGTTGAACTGGCAGATATGGGGCAGCTCGTGAATGGTGTGCTCGAATTGGCAGAGCGCATGGCTAAACGACACATCCCCATGACAATGGAAGACTGGGCAAAGCAAATCGACAAGATTCTGGCAGCAGGCGGCAATGATGTTTTACAGACACCAGGTCAAGTGACAGCAGAAGAGGCAAAGGAACATGCAGAGACAGAGTTTGAGAAATATCGCATCATTCAAGACCGCCTCTTCCAGAGCGACTTCGACAAGTATCTGGGAGAGTTGCCTTTGATTGAAATGTGACACAAACTACAAAAACCGACATGACATACACTTACAAATATCCGAGGCCGGCGGTGACGGCTGACACGGTGGTCATTGCAAAAGGGGCGGAGCCGCAGGTACTGCTCGTCCAGAGGGGCAACGAACCTTTCAAGGGCTGCTGGGCTTTCCCGGGGGGCTTTATGAACATGGACGAGACGACGGAGCAATGCGCTGTCCGGGAGCTTGAAGAGGAGACCGGCCTGAAGGTGAATGAGGTTCGCCAGATTGGAGCTTACTCCAAGCCCGACCGCGACCCACGCGGACGTACCATCACCGTTGCCTATCTCGCCGTCATCGATACCCCTGTTGCTGTCAAAGGTCAGGATGATGCAGCCAAAGCCGAGTGGTTCCCGCTTACTGCCTTGCCCCCGTTAGCCTTCGACCATTCCGACATCATGCAGGATGCTGTTGCACTCTACAACGCCTGCCCGAACATCCACACAGAAACTTCTATCAACATCTAAAGACACGAAAAGCTCTAATATCGCACAGAAACCACAGAAATCACAGAAAAATAATTAGCATCTAAAGATGCGAAAGACACGAATCAGACATTATTCATTTTCAAGAATTAGAGAATTAGAGAATTTTTAGCTTGACGACCAAAAGGAGAAGGTCAATTATATTTAGCGGCTGATGATTGAATCTGTGTGAATCGGAGAATTGATGTTTGCTGGGGCAGACATCTCCTCTCATTCTCGCCAATTCCCCATAACTCCTAAAGGAAATTCTCTAATTCTCTAATTCTTGATTATTATGATATTTCGTGTTTACATAAAACAAATTGCCATAAATAGCCCACTAATTTATTATGAGTAATTCATGGATAATTACTTGGCAATTTGTTTCTTATAACCCTTTGGCTGACATCATTGCCCACTTTTCCGCAGGTCGTCCCAACCTACGGTTACTGAAAGGAGACGGTTCACCGTCTTGCTGGCATCCTTGCGGATAATCATCTATGATTATTCTTTATTCGTGTCTTTCGCGTTTTTAGATGTAGAAAATCTCTGTGGTTTCTGTGGTTTCTGTGTGGTATTAGAGTTTAGATGTAGATTATTCTGTGTGAGAATAAAACGCTTTCATTGCGTTAAAGCCGTAGTCGAGGAGGATGGCTGACTCCTTGAAGCGCGAGGAGCGGCTGCGGCTGCCCAGCAGGACGAGGTAGAGCGTCGTGCCGTCGCGTGTGGCGGCAGAGGCGAGGCAGTTGCCAGCCTGTCGCGTGAAGCCCGTCTTGATGCCGATGCAGCCCTCGTAGGTGGAGAGCAGCTGGTTGGTGTTCTGGCAGGGCAGGTGACGCCCGTCGATGAGCGGCAGGTCTGCCTCCGCTGTGCCGACAATGGCGGCGAAGGTGCTGTCCCATAGACAATAGCGCGACAGGCGGACAAGGTCTCGTGCGGAGCTGTAGTTGCTGTCGCAGGGCATACCGTTGGGGTTGGCGAAGTGTGTGCTGTCCATGCCCAGGTACTGTGCCTTGCTGTTCATCATGTCGTAGAAGGTCAGCGTGTCGCCCCCGATGTGCTTGGCGATGGCGTATGCCGCGTTGTTGTCGCTCATCAGCATCATCTCCTGCACCAGGTCGCCCAGCCGGTAGCCGTCGCCTGTCTTCACCCACGAGTCCCTGGTCAGATAGACGTCCTTCGTGATGAAGAGCGTGTCGTCCATGTTGCCGTTTTCGAGCGCCAGCAGGCAGGTCATCATCTTTGTGATGGAGGCCATGAAGCGTTTGTCGCAGGCATTCTTCTGGCTGATGATGAACCCTGTGGAGTCATCCACGAGCATCCACGCCTCCGCAGAGAGTCCTGCCAGCTGGGTGTAGCCTTCTACCGAGTCGAGCCGCACATAGTCTTGTAGCGTCGTGTCTGTCAGAGCGATTTTGCGCAGGCGAATCTCTTCGGGTGTAAGCTTCTCGCTGCCCCCGCACGCTAAGAAAGACAGGAAAAGCAGCAGCGCCATGAGTGTGTTTGTCCTTTTCATGCCGCAAAGATACAAAAAATCTTCCTTCCTCAGTCCTTCTTTTTCATTTTTCGCGCGCTACTTTTCACTTTTTCTTTGTATCTTTGCTGCCAAATAACCATTCATATCTCAAAAAAGGCATGAAAGGCATCGTTACTTTTGTATTCATTTATGTGGCCCTCTGTGCGATGGACTTCGTGCCCATGCCGTCCTCCCTTTCCGTGCGAATGGTTTTCCCCTTGCTTTGGCTCACATTGTGTGCTCTCTGCCAAAGACGATGGATGCTGGCGGCGGCACTCTTCTTCTCCTTTATGGGCGATGTGATGGGATGGCTGGGCGAACTCATCCCGCAGATAGGTTTCTTTGCCCTCGCCCAGACCCTGTACATCATCATATTGTGCCTCTTGATGCCCCCAAAGAGGACTTGGCCGATGCCAGTCAGAATCATCCTTCTGCTGCTCGTCGGGTCGGTATATGGCATAGCTATGTGCTGGATATTCCCTAAGGTGGATGACAGCCTCATATCGGGCGGGATAGCCGTCTATGCCGTGTTGCTGCTGGGAATGTGCTATGCGGCCCTGCGGCACAGGAACGCTTGTATGATGCTTGGTGCCGTTCTCTTCGTCGCCTCCGACTTCATTTTGGGCACCCATCTGTTTGTGCAGCGCATTCCCCACGCCACCCTCTGCATCATGCTTCCCTATTATCTCGGGCAGCTCCTGCTCTTCGCTGGAATGATAGGGAGCAAACTATCGAAGAACGCGATATAAAACTTCCCATAACACGTCATAAAAGTCTTCTACGCTCGTTACATAATTATTTTCAAGGCGTGAAAATATATTATCAAGCTTTGAAAATATATTATCAAGCCTTGAAAATAGATTTTCAAAGTTTGAAAATAATTTGTAGGCACGCTCTGTGAAGTTTTGTGGCACGCTCTGTGAGGTTTTACAGCACGTTGTCCTCGGTTACTCTGCTGCATTGGCTTCCTGCCACATCATAACGTGAGAAAGCTAATGACCAATTTGGGTTTATTTCGGACCGAGGCACGCAAGTCATTATAGGCTTAAGAAACTAATTGCCACAAATTAGCCAATCAATTAGAGCAGAAATTATCTTGCCTCTGTTGTCGCTTCGTTTCAATCCACGCCCCCACGAGGGGGGGCGACGGACAGATTGTTTTCATTTCATCATCGAACCACAACAAATACGATAGAAATATGGGAAGAAGAAAGGTTGTCTCTTATTTCATTTCATCATCAAACCACAACTTGCCGTTCATATCGTTCTCCGACAGCCCCGTTGTGTAATATCCTTTTCATCATCAAACCACAACGAGAACCAGTTTGCCGTGACGATGGCGGTGTTGTGTAATATCCCTTTTCATCATCAAACCACAACACAGGGGATTGGTACTTTCCAGAACGGCCAGTTGTGTAATATCCCTTTTCATCATCAAACCACAACCTACCTGTGAATTGTAGCGACAAGCGGCATGTTGTGTAATATCCCTTTTCATCATCAAACCACAACTGGAGTGGAGAGCTAAGACCCGATGTGCTGTTGTGTAATATCCCTTTTCATCATCAAACCACAACTCTGGAACTCTAATACTGTCCCAGGATATGTTGTGTAATATCCCTTTTCATCATCAAACCACAACTTGAAAAGTTTGGCATTTATGCCACCATGTGTTGTGTAATATCCCTTTTCATCATCAAACCACAACCTGGAAGTCCGGCGAAGCCATGCGCTCGTTGTTGTGTAATATCCCTTTTCATCATCAAACCACAACCATCTTCGTTGAACTTGATTTCGCCGCCGGTTGTGTAATATCCCTTTTCATCATCAAACCACAACTGCCGAGCGTTACGCCCTGCGTGGATGTGAGTTGTGTAATATCCCTTTTCATCATCAAACCACAACCTATATGGAGTATTTCACTTAATAATAAGGCTTTAGAATACCTTTTACATACAAGAAGTGGCATGATGAGCATCAAATCCTTTGCAAAGATATTAAAATAATTCTAATTGAACAGGCTTTTTCTGAACTTTTTGTTCTATCTCTCCCCAAATGTTTATGATTCCAGAGTATTGCTTGTCAGTAATTGTGATTATACTTAATCTTCCTTTGCTTGGCATATAGGATTTCACTCGTTTTACATGTACATCTCTTGCTTCTAAGGATGCACAAAAGCGGCAATATACACTATACTGATGCATGACGAAGCCGTCTTTCTCCAGGCTTTTACGAAACGCAGCATAGTCGTGGCGTTCCTTCTTTGTTTTTGTCGGCAAATCAAACATAGCTATCAGCCACATTATCTTATATGCGTTTAGGCGGACTTCACTCATCTCAGCATAGGCAATGAAAGGTTCTTTTGTTTCCCCGCATAGCACTTTGCCAAAGATGCCATTGTTATTGACAGACCTATCTGTAAGGGCCGAGTTATTTTAGGAAAGTATGTGTCGCATGTCAACAGCCCAAGCAGTTCTACCTTCGTTTCCTTGTTCAACTCCAACTTGCCTTCCTCGCACAGATGATAGACTATTTCGTCAACGAATGGTCGATAGGGTTCCATGAGGTCGTCTGCCAGGGGGAAGGCATTACTCCTATTGTGATGGAAGATGCCAAGCGATGGTGTCAACCCTGCCGATACCAAAGCCCTTGCTGTAGCTGCACGAAGCACAGCATAACCATAATTCAATAATGCATTAATGCCACTTTCTTCTCTGTCACGAGTAAAGTCCTCTCCAAACAACGCTCCCCAATATAGCCGAGCAGCAATCCCCTCCCTATTGTCGCTGTCGCCACTCTTTACGTTCATGTAGAACGGTTTAAGCTGTGCGCCTTTACCGTGTAACTTCTCCAGTAAAACGGATTGGTTCTTTATTTTAGCCTCAACTATTTGCTTCCATAATTGCTTGCGGAGTACCTCACCCACATCTATTTGATTACGCAGGAATTCCCCCTGAAGATTGTTCCCATCCAAGTTTTGGAGCATGGCATGAGGCATTCCCTTCCTGTCACAAAGGACAACGGCGACACCAGCATCGACCAGCTCATTTAATAATGGTATGGTAACAGATACCATCTGATTCTCTATTATCACCATTCCTACATCTTCTATGGGAATGGTTCGTGTCTCTTCGGGCATTTCCTTCGAAGCAACCACTAACTGTGCATTCTTCAAAGACAAGCGAAAAGGATTGGTAAAGACAAGTGTCTGTTTCAGCATATCAATGTTTCAGCTTGATTTCGCCTAAAGGTGTTATCATAAAGTCAACCCCTTCAACCAACGCATGGAAGTCCGAAAGAGATAACATGATTTCTGATCTGTATTGCTCACCTACTTTGTATGCACCCGATTTGCGTTCTTTCTTCAGGGTCGTTGCTTTTCGTGCATCTTGATTATAGCGAAGTACTATTCGTCCATCGCTGCGTATGACTGCAACATGATAAAACCGCCTTGCTATTTTCTCTTTGTCTGCAAGATTTATCTTTTCATCATCTGATTGCAAGAGAAGAATCTGAGTTCCAGTGCGTACAATACACCTATATTTAAGTCCATTCTTACTCTCTGGAACAATAGAGCCTTGTTTCATTAAGTTTGTGCTTTTCTTAAAATAGGACGCGGCATCAATCATGTTTACTATTTCGTAAGTTCGCTTTGTCTTTCCCTTGACTTCTCCCTCATAAATGGCCATACAATAGTTGCCATCCGGGGTGACATGGAATTGTTGTTTGTATTCCTTGCGTGATTTGTCTCTATGTGTTCGTATGTGCAACGGATTTGTAACAGATGGAGTGATACATCTTACCTTCTTTATTTTTATGCCTTTATCCTTATTCATATAGATGTCCTCTTCCATCGCTTTCTTAAATCCTTTTTCTGCAATGGCACGCTTTACTTTCTCCTTTACTACGTCATCAACGATGTTTTCAATGTCGTTTTCCTTGATGGTCCTTAGTTCTTTGCGGATAACATATTTAATCTGGCCGTTACGTTCTATAGCTCCATAATACATATCATTATGTAACGACCCACGAGCGCAGTCGCCTTTCGCTACAACCTTTCTGCCGTTCACTTCCATCTTGCGCGAAGCCTTCTTGGGCATATTGTCGGGCGTGTCGTGAACAACAAGAAGCTCCTCTGCAATCTGCTTGAGGTCTTGTGTGAAGGTAGGCCAAGGCTTGGGGAATTCGGGCTTTTGTCCCTCTTCTCTTTCTAATTTCTCCAGCAAATAATAATACTGCCCCATTTGGTTGAACTCGTTCTTACCTATGCAGGCAATCACGATGGCATCAATGCAATGATGGGTATGATTGTCTCTTGACTTCTTTTCATCCTTCTTTTGTATGCCCCACATTTGACGGAACTCCGAAGTTAAGGTTCCTTTGACGCTATACACTTGCCGACGTTCCGGATGAAGTGCGTCATGGAAATAGCTCTTCAGATACAAAGCAGCATACTTAGAGATCATGCCTATTCCTGCGCCTTGACGGAGGGCAAAGCCCTCGGGAACCTTGGTCATTGTAAATCTGTTGTACTTGCCTTCCCAGTACTTCAATTCCTCTATGTGGCGATTCCGCCTTCTTATTCTTGTGTCTCTGGCTGCCTTATCCCATTCATTGCCTTTCTTATCACGATCTACTTGTTTTCTCAACTCTTCTATATGTTCCTTCCACGGTTCTATTCGCGTCATTATAAACTCATGCTCCGCCAAATCCGTCGGTAATTTTGCCTTCTTCACAAACCTGTTGTAGTGAGTGCTGCAAAGTGTCATGTTCATCTGTGTGCTGTCACCACCAACACTTCGAGGGATGGTATGCTCTATGTCGTAGCTTGGGCCGGCTCCGATAAAGTCGGCAATACCTATCTCCTCGCCAGTATAGAGGCAGATATGCTTTTGCTCCTCCCAGAGCTGAAACTTGAGGATATCGGTATCTGTTGGTTCAATGTCCTTGCCAGTAGCCTCTTTGTAGAGTTTGCGTATCTCTTCTGCATACTCTTTATGCTTTTTATCCTTTTCACGTTGCAAATCATTGATAGCTGCACGCATATTGGCATTGTTCAAGGCTCGCGCATATTCAATGTGAACTTCTGTGTCTGGGCCAATCTTGCCTTCCTTGATGAGAGTGTTTACGACCTTGCGGACTTCGTGCAGCGAACGCATAGCCATAGGATTCTTTACCGCATTTGTGCGAGGACTGCCCAACAATACAACACCGTCTTTATTGGGCTTGGCATCTGGATAAGTTTCTATCATCGAGGGATGGTAAAGGAGTTCTGCTGCTCCAGGCTTCAAGTCGAAGTTGTCTTGCAGATAATCTTTCACGGTTTTGTCAATGCGTCGCTTCTCCTTCATTGCCATGTGTATGGTATATGTGAGGTCTTCTTGTATCTCACTCTGTCGTTCCTGCCACAGACTCTGCCCGACGATGGCTGGCACTTTGGCAAAAAAGACGGCATCGGAATAAAGCATTCCCATCTGCAAGAAAGGCAGGATGTTCCGTATTGCTTTCAGAGAGAGGGAAGCGTAGTTGCGACTGAGACGTATCTTCGAGAACTTCTCGGCCTGTTCTTCATCTAATTGCAGATGCTTAAGGCCGAACTCCTTTACCTTGTCTTTGCTGTCGAAGAAGAAGAGTACATTCCAGATGTCGCTTACCATTTCGTCCACACTCTTTTGTGTACCATCCTTTTTGGTGTTGAGCGTGTATGTTTCGGCAATGCCCTCTTTCCAATCCCCGCCAAAGACTTCCTTCAGTTGTGCAATCGTAGGGCATCCCGGTACACCTTGCGACATGCGATAGTTGAACTTATAGGGCAAATCAGTCTTGGCATCTCCCTTCCATTGGTATTTGCCCTTGCCCGCAATCTTCTTTGCGATGTCTTCGAAGTCGAAGTTGGGTTTGCTCTTCCTGTAAAACAAAGGTTCTATCTTATTCAATTCTTCTTCGTTGAGCGGACGAAGTTCATCATCCCAAGGCCCTTGTATCCGAACATTGTTTAGGAGAGACAGCATTCTAAACTCCTCATACATCGGATGCGAGTCGCTGCAACGTGGCTTTCCCTTCTCGAAAGTACAATTCCCAACATTCTGACGTTGGCTCTTCAGAGGGCGTTGGAAGTACAAGGCCCGTGTCAGTTCCTCTACCATTTCTTTTGGGAGATTCTGCTTCTCACAAATAGCAAAGAACTCTTTCTTGTAATGCTGCTCTCGGTCGGTATAGCGTGTGCGGATGCGTACCGTGTTTCCTTTTTCCTTATATAATTTATAGAAGTATTCGCCCAGATACTTGCATCCGTTCTCTTCTATTTCCTTGTTGAGATTAGCAATACTGCTCTTAACTGCACCATTTTCATCTTCTTCTGTTGCATCCAGTCGGTTGCTTAAGAAGCCTCTGCGCTGCGCCATGTGATAGAAAGCTCGACCGAGGGTATATCTGTCTTGCTGTCTGTCAAGGTTCAATACTTCATTCAGACACAAGTGCCGGCAGTGATACGGATTGATGTCGTCATTATCATTAGTGCGCTGCCAAAGCATAAATTCATCCTTCTTTGGATATATCTTGCGTAACTTCCACAACCTCAAATCCTCTTCTGTCAGGGCTGGGCAAAGGTTGTATTTCATCAAGGCACGCAAGACCTCAATCTTGCGCAAACGCCTGCGGAAATACTGCCTGCGAAGTGCACGATACTTAGTTCTATCGGCGGCTTTGCTCGAATCCGTTCCATTCTGCTCCATCTTCACACCTTCTTGGAAGATGACAACTCCTTTGTCAATTAAGGTGTACTGACCGCTCTCTTCTTGGTCAACAACCGCCCAACCCAGGCTGTTTGTACCTGTGTCGAGACCTAAAATGCGTTTCTTTGTCATTTTATTATGGTTTTATTTTGTTGTTTCAATTAAATGCCTTACCTTTGCACCAGATAATTCATCATCATCAAATCACAATAAGGCTATATGCCGAAGGATGAATTCCTATTGCCTCTCTTCTGGAGAGGCTTTTTTATTACTTCCTTTTTATCCTTTTCCTGTCGTCCCACTTTAACAGTTTTCCGATGAAGTTTGGCTGTGCGAGAGGTGATGGTAGCTGTTTTTGGCTGCTAAGTTACAAAAATAACACGTAGGGGAAAAGACTTTCTCATAGAAATATAACAAGGTTGCGGCTTTTTGCCCTACAACCCGAACAATTCTTCACTTTTCACTTTTCAACCTTTCGGCTTTTCAACTTTTCTTTGTACCTTTGCAAGTGAAATTTTCCGAATATCCTACTGCCATGAGGTCAGCCATGACGAGATACTGCATAGTGACGTTCATTTTCTTTGCTTCTATTTGTTTTTGCTTGGATAGTTCCATTTTTTTTTGATATTATTTTGTTGTTTAAGATATTCTTCATACTTTTGCAACATCAAAAGTACTTTTGACTCACATGCGGGGGGTGTACCACGAAAGTGGAGCCTCCCGTTCCCTTTTTGTGAAAAAAGGAATGTCTATGATTATCTTATGGGCATAAGAAAAGCGCAGACCTCATCAACCTTCTGTCGAAAGACCTGACACGCCTGTACGGAAAGGGTTTTGGGAAGAGCAATCTCTTATACATAAGATAGCTGTATGTGACTTTCCCGAAAAGTGGGACGCTGTCCCACCTTTTGACTTGAAGCCATTACTATGAGGTGTTGAAGTGTGACGACCTCATGGAGATGCCCAGGCTCGATGCTATACAGAAAGAAAACGAAACATGATGAAATGAATTCATGGATAATTACATGGAAATTCGTGTTTACATAATATATATAATTGCCATGCTCCGCGACTACAATCGCGCCTTGGTGCTAAAAACATCCAAGAATCAACCATATAATTATCATGTAATATAATTCTGGTCATCAACCTTTCGGCTTTTCAACTTTTCTTTGTACCTTTGCAAACGAAACCCAAATAAAAGGTGAAAAAGTGAAAAGGTAAAAGAGGAAGCAAATTCTTCGCAACAACTGCCTTTGCCAAATTTTGTGCAGACGGCATCTGCACAAATGGTCAAATCGTAAATAAATTGTAAATTGTAAATCGTCAAATAGTAAATAGAGATGATATTATCAATGACGGGATACGGCAAGGCCTCGGCTGTGTTCCAGGGAAAGAAGATTATCGCAGAGGTGAAGTCGCTCAACAGCAAGGCGCTCGACCTTTCGACGCGCGTGGCTTCCATATATCGTGAGAAGGAGATGGAGGTGCGGGCCATGATAACGCAGGCCTTGGAGCGCGGAAAGGTGGAGTTCAACCTTTGGGTGGAGCAACAGGAGCAGGCGGATGCCTGTCCCATCAACGGCGAACTGGTGGCGACCTACTACCGCCAGATGCTGGACATATCGGCGAAGTACAACATTCCGGACCCCGACGACTACTGGAAGACGCTGATACGGATGCCCGATGTGCTGTCGCGCAACGATGTCCAGCAGGAGCTTTCCGAAGCGGAGTGGCTGGTGGCTCGCGACGTGGTGCAGCAGGCCATAGACCAACTCATGGCATTCCGCCGCCAGGAGGGTGAGTCCCTACAGCGGAAGTTCGAAGAGAAGCTGGACAACATCGGCGCCCTGCTTGCCAGCATCGAGCCTTACGAGAGGCAGCGCGTGGAGAAGATACGCCAGCGCATCACGGACGGCTTGGCTTCCATCCCCGATGTCGAGTATGACAAGAACCGCCTTGAGCAGGAGATGATTTACTACATCGAGAAGCTCGACATCAACGAGGAGAAACAGCGGCTCGCCAACCACCTCCTGTACTTCCGCAGGACGATGGAGGAGGGTCACGGCCAGGGCAAGAAGCTGGGCTTCATCGCGCAGGAGATGGGTCGCGAAATCAACACGACGGGCAGCAAGAGCAACTTGGCGGAGATGCAGAACATCGTGGTCAGGATGAAGGACGAGCTGGAACAGATTAAGGAACAGGTGCTGAATGTGATGTAGAAAAGCCTCCCCCGGCTCCTTTTTAGGAGTTATGAGGAGGAGTTAAGATAAGGAGTTATGATGAGGAGTTATGAAGAGCCAAATGTTTTGGCAGCGTGGTTTTCTTGTCGAATAGTGGTAATGGCTCATTATAACTCCATATTATAACTCCCCATTATAACTCCATATTATAACTCCAGAAATAAAAACTTAAACAAATGGTAAATGGTAAATTGTTAATTGTTTCTGCTCCTTCGGGGAGCGGAAAGAGCACGATTGTGAACTACCTGATGAAGGAGCATCCTGAGTTCAGGCTGGCTTTCAGTGTGAGTGCCACCAGCAGGCCGCCGAGGGGGGAGGAACGAAACGGTGAGGACTATTATTTCCTTTCGGTGGAGGAGTTCAAAAAACACATCGAGGCAGACGATTTCCTCGAGTACGAGGAGGTCTATGAAGGCCGCTTCTACGGCACGCTCAAAAGCCAGGTGGATGAGAAGCTGGCCGCTGGCATGAATGTGGTGTTCGATGTGGATGTCAAGGGCGGCATCAACATCAAACGCTATTATGGCGAGGAGGCGTTGAGCATCTTCATCCAGCCCCCTTCGGTGGAGGCACTGAGAAAGCGTCTGATTGGCCGGGCGACCGACGACATGAAGCAGATAGAGGAACGTCTGGCAAAGGCAGAATACGAGATGTCGTTTGCTCCGCAGTTCGACCGCATCCTCATCAACGATGACCTGGACGCAGCCAAGCAGGAGGCAGTGGCGTTGCTTAATGAGTTCATAGTTCATAATTCATAGTTCATAGTCGAGGCTACGCCCTTGAACAGAACGTGGAAAAAGAAAACTATGAACTATGAACTCATAACTATGAACTATGCACTATGAACTATGATTACCGGCATCTACGGGGGTAGTTTCAACCCTATTCACGAGGGGCATGTCCGCTTGGCAAAGGCTCTTGCCGATAGCGGACTTGTAGATGAAATGTGGCTGCTGGTCTCGCCGCAGAACCCTTTCAAGGTGGATGCCCAGCTACTCGACGATGAGAAGCGTCTGCATCTGGCGCGACTGGCTGTTGCCGATGTGCCGGGAGTGGAGGTCTGCGACCGCGAGTTCTCCATGCCGCGACCTTCCTACATGTACAATACGCTCTCTGCCTTGAGTACGGAGCATCCCGACCGCGAGTTTGTGCTCGTCATCGGTGCGGACAACTGGGAGCGTTTCACAGGCTGGTATCGCAGCAGCGACATCCTGTCTGACTACCGTATCATCATCTACCCCCGTCCAGGCTATGTCCTTCGCGATGTGCCGAAAGGCATCACCATTGCCGACACGCCTCTGCTCGACATCAGCAGCACAGAGATTCGCCACCGCATTGCCACCCAGCCCGATTTCGATGGCGAAGGACTGCCCCCTGCCGTCTGGGAGGAAATCAGGCGGGAAGGCCTGTATTGCTTAAAAAAGCATAAAAGCCTTAATCTTTAATCCCGAATCTCTAATCTTTTTCATACCTTTGCAGAGCAAAGAGGATGGACGATGAAACCAAACAAATTGTTTTTTGCTTTGCTCTGCTTGCTGGCCCCTGCTGTCCTTTGGGCAGAGGAGGAGCTGATACCGTTCGGCAACTTCGAGTCGTGGATAACGCGCTCCATCAAGGAGAGCCTGATAGTGGGCGGCAAGACGCAGACGCTCTATGAGATAGGCCCCAAGGGGACTTTCGACGGTGCCCGTGCCTACACCAACCAGGGCGGTTCGCCGTGGGCGTGCAGCAATGTCTATGCAAAGATTTACGGGGTGGTGAAGACCAACATCAGCGTCTATCCCGACAAGCACCAGGGCGGCCAGTGTGTGAAGCTCTATACGCATATTGCCAGCTGCAAGGCTATCGGCATCGTCAATGTCAATGTCCTTGCCACAGGCAGCATCTTCCTCGGAGTGCTTCAGGAACCCATCACCAGCTCGACCGACCCCATGAGCAAGATGAACCTGGGTATGCCCATCAAGCGACGGCCTAAGGCTTTGAAGTTCGACTACAAGTACTATTCGCCTGGGACGGAACGCATCCGTGAGACAGGATTCAGCCGTCGGCAAAAGGTGGAGGGAAAGGATATGGGTCAGTGCCTATGCCTGCTTCAGAAGCGATGGGAGGATGCCGACGGTAACATCCATGCCCTGCGAGTGGGAACCATGCGCCACCGTTTCAGCCAGAACACCGATTGGCGCGAGGGTCAGAGCTTCCCCATCCACTATGGCGACATCAGCCGCGAGAGCTTCTTTCAGGAGGGGCTGGGTCTGATGTCCGGCACAAATGCCTTTCATGCCGTCAACAGCAAAGGCAAGAACGTGCCCATTCAGGAAGAAGGCTGGGCACAACCGAACGAGACCCCTACGCACATCATCCTGAAGTTCGACAGCAGCTCCGGCGGAACATACGTCGGAACGATAGGCAACACACTATGGATTGATAATGTCAAGTTGGTATATTAAGAGCCTCACCCCAGCCCTCTCCAAAGGAGAGGGAGAAAAATCGTAAATTGTAAATCGTCAAATCGTAAATCACCTTGCGTCCCTATTATCTTTTTCAGGAGTCGTTGCTCCGTCGGAATCTGCAACTCATTAAGCGTGTGGCCGATGAGGCCGATGTAGAGATTATCCTTGCCTTCAAAGCCTTTGCCTTGTGGCGCACGTTTCCCATCTTCCGCGAATATATCCGCCATACCACTGCCAGCAGCCTTTGCGAAGCCCGTCTTTCGCTGGAAGAGTTTGGTTCCCTCGCCCATACCTATAGCCCTGCATACGAAGAAGACGAGTTCCGCGAGATTCTGCATTGCAGCGGTCACGTCACCTTCAATTCCCTGTCCCAATACGCGCGTATGCTGCCCATTGCCAAAGGCTTCGACGAGCATCCTGTCTCCTTCGGCTTGCGGGTCAACCCAGAGTATAGTGAGATAGAGACGGAACTCTACAATCCCTGTGCGCCTGGCAGCCGCTTTGGTGTGCTTGCAGAACAATTGCCCGACAAGCTTCCTGCTGGCATCGAGGGCTTCCATTGCCATTGCCATTGTGAGAGTCCGGCTTCGGCATTGCAACATACACTGGAGCATTTGGAAGAGAAGTTCGCGCGTTGGTTCCCGCAGTTGAAGTGGCTCAACCTCGGCGGAGGCCATTTGATGACGCGGAAGGACTACGATGTGGAACACCTTATATATATATTAAAGGACTTGCGCCAGCGTTATCCCCACCTGCGCATTATATTAGAGCCTGGCAGTGCTTTTGCATGGCAGACAGGGCCGCTGGTTTCGGAAGTGGTGGATATTGTGGAGAATCACGGCATACAGACAGCCATCCTGAATGTCTCTTTCACCTGCCACATGCCCGACTGCTTGGAGATGCCCTATCAGCCTGAAGTGCGTGGTGCCGAGAGCTTGCCTTTCGAAGCCGCTTCCATGCCCGATGCCCGGGAGAAGAACATCTATCGCTTGGGTGGCAACAGCTGCTTGAGCGGCGACTATATGGGCAGTTGGCGGTTCCCCGAGCCGTTGCATGTCGGGCAGGAGATTGTCTTCGAGGACATGATACACTACACGACGGTCAAGACCACGATGTTCAACGGCATCATGCATCCTTCCATCGTCTTCGAGCATGAGGACGGCACCCGTGAAGTGCTGCGCCGCTACAGCTACGAGGACTACAGGGAGAGGATGGATTAAGCCTCCCCCGTCCTCTCCAAAGGAGGGGGGAACGGTGAGTTTGCATCGGAAGTCTGCTCCGACGGTTCACCCCTCCTTGGGAAGGGCTGGGGGAGGCTGTTTAGGACATTTCCCCTCCCGTTTAGGGAAAACCCTTGTTGCTCCTGTCGTTTTTGTGCGTACCTTTGCACCATCAAACAATTAAAACGACAGAGTCATGAAAAAGTTTATTCTCTCCTCGGTAATGATGATGGCAGCCTGGATGGGTGCCAATGCAATGAGTTTTAGTCGCGCACAGGCAGAGGCTCTCTACCTGACGGACAAGATGGCATACGAACTCAATCTCAACGACCAGCAGTATAACGATGCCTACGAAATCAACCTCGACTACTTCCTTAATGTCGATTCCCCCTCCGACCTCTATGGCAGCTACTACGACTATCGCGTGAACGACTTCCGCTGCATTCTGCACGACTGGCAGTACAGCATTCTCTTAGCAACGGACTATTTCCTCCGTCCTCTTGTGTGGCGTGCAGGTGGCTGGTTCTTCCCCATCTACAGCTATTACAACCGCGACTACTTCTATTACGGTCGCCCCAGCGTATGGGTTTCCTATCGTGGCGGACACAGCCGTTACTACCATCACGCAGGCTTCTACACGCACCGTCGTCCGATGTGGAATGGTGGTTTGAGAGGGCGCGACATGCACCGCCCATCACCCGCTTCTCATCGCCCGTCATCTGGAATGCATCGTCCTTCTGCTGGCTCGCATCGTCCTGGAGGCAACGGCTATCATGTTGACTTTGGCGGACGCCGTGGTGGTGGCGCAGGCATGGGCAATCATGGTGGAAGCAGCCACAGCGGAGCTGGATATGGTGGAGGCAACCACAGCGGCAGCAGCCACAGCGGAGCCGGTTATGGTGGAGGCAATCAAGGTGGCAGCAACCACAGTGGAGCTGGATATGGTAGCGGCAGTCACAGCGGAAGCAGTCGTGGCGGCATGACTTCCGGCAGGAGTGGCAATTACGGTGGCAGGAACTCTGGCAGCAGCATGAGCCACGGCAATTCCTTCGACAGAAGCAGCTCCAGAATGTCTGGCGGCAGCAGAGGCTCAGGCATGACTCGCAGCGGTGCCAGCTACGGTAGTCGCGGCGGCGGCAGCAGAAGCAGCGGTGGCAGCAGAAGCGGAGGTCCCAGCCGTGGCGGACGCAGATAACATTACAGAAAACAACAAAACAACGGATTACACGGATTTCACGGATTCAAGTGCTATTGATAATCTGCACATAAAAGAATCCGTAAAATCCGTGTAATCCGTTGTCGTTTATTATACACACCTTCGTTGTGGTGTGTTATGGCAGGTTTTACTTTATCAGTACTTTTCGTGTTGTTCCGTCGCTCATGCGGATGATGTTGATGCCCTTTTGGGGAGTCTGGAGCTTGCGTCCATCAAGAGAATACCGTGCTTCGGGGGTGTCCTCCTTTGATGAAACAGTGCTGATGCCAGTTCCGTAGTCCTCGATGGCAGTCTGTGCCGCATTGACAATCGTACCGTTCGTGCGGTCTATGAGCAGTGCCACAGCCTTCAGCTTCGTCTTGTCCTGAATCAGAGAGTTTCCAGAGATGCTGCCCGTATAGGTATGTGTCTGCTCTGTGTTGCTGTCAATAATCGGGTTCACGGAGTTGTTGACACCGTTCTGTACGCTCCATCCAGCCACAGCAACATGGTTGAACTCAATGCCAGTCACAGAAGAACCTGCGCTGCACCACCAAGCCATGTCGCCGCCTACACTCTGACCGCTATAATAGTTTGTTTGAGCCCATTTGCTGCCAGTGCCCGTCAGTCCGTCTTCCACCAGAATATAGGCAATGCCGTACTGACCATCGTTTTCGTTGTATGCGAAGCGTGTGGTTGCGGTGAAAGCGACTTTCGTCTTTGTGGTGTTGTCCCATTCGGCATAGAGGTCAATGGAAGCCGGTGCCGCTCTATTGAAGGCAGTCGTCAGGACACTCTTCAATGAGGCGAATGACGGGTCGGCGATGTAACGACGGTCTGTGACGGAGCTTGGGAAACCGTCTGCGAAGGTGTTGATGACAGAGCTATAGGCATTGATTTCCATGACATCGCCGTAGTGGGCAGCAATCTGCACCACCTGGTCGCCGTATGTTTCGTGAATCTTCTCCATCCCGACCGTGCCTCTCGGACACCATCCGCACCAGGTGCCGGTGAATTCTTCGATAACGGGGGTCACAGCAAATTTCTCCTTCATCGTAATCAAGAAGCCAGTGGCGCTGTTGTCGGTGGCAGTGTTGTTTTTGCCGTCAACTTTGGTGATGGTGAAGGTCTTTTGATACTTTCTGGTTTCAGCATCAGAGGTGAAAGGTAAGCCGATGGTCATGCTACCGTTGAGAGGCAGAGAACCTAAAGAAAAGGTTTCTTCTTCCGTGGTGCTGCCGCCCTCGGTGGCGATGGTGTAGGAAATAGAGCTGATAGTGTTTTGTCCCATGTTCGTGATGGTGATGGGGACATAGGTTTCTTCGCCCTGGAGCACCATGTGCTGGCCGAAATCTTCAGCGGTGACGCAATTGGAGGGGAAGTTGCCTCCCTCGACAAGAATCTGGAAGGCAAGCTTGCCCAAGCCATATCCGTTGAGGTCGCTCCAAGACATTCCTGCGTCGGGATTGCCAACAAAGAAAGAATTGGGAGCGTCTGTGCCACCGCATCTGATGAAATAGCCCGTGGTGCTCTTCACGCTGTATCCAATGTAGAACCCCTCGTTGTTCACTTGGTATGGAGTGGTCAGCTTGTAATCGTTGATGCCGGCACTCAAGCTTCCCAAAGTGGATTGCTTATAGTCCGCCTCATCGAGTTTGTTCGGGAGTTCTTTGGAAATCCATATCTTCAGGTTGCTGAGAGAGGATGTCACACCCCCGTCGATATAGACGCGGACAGCCTGGATGGTGGCATTTCCCAAATTCGTGTGATTGGCAGGGATGTAGATGCCTGCCATCAAAGTCATAGCCGACCCCGTGCCAATGGTATTGTCGGCTGTCTCGAAGTCGCTTTCATTGAAGTAACCCCACCACACCTGTTCCTTCGTGGGCGTGATGACACGTGCCTGTGTGTTTGCAGCCAGCAGAAGAGCGGCTGTCATCAAGAGTAAAAGTTTTTTCATAATGCTACGAATGTTTATGTTATTAGATATTATTTAACTGCAACTTTCCGAACACGCTTCCCGTCGGCTATGATGTATATGCCCGACGACGGCTTGCCTTGCATCTTCCTGCCGTGAAGGTCATAGACAGCCTCTTTGCCGCTTTCCTTTTGGGAAAGTGCCGAGATGCCATCATAGTCGCCATTGACAAACACAATGTTCACTTGGCGCGTCTCCAAGCCGATAGTCACCTTCAGCGTTGCCAAAAGATAACCCTCGCCACTGATGTTTGTGGCGTCGAACTGCACCGTCTCGCTGCCTGCCACGGTGAATCGTTTGGTGAGTGATGCCTGGTTGCCCAAAGGCGTGCATTCACCTCCCATGCACCATTGCAAACTCTCCGCAGTCAGGGAGTTGTGCGTGATTTGCAGGGTGGCTGCGGCAGTGGCTGTCGCGTTTCTTAGCAGCTTCAGTACCAGCCCGTTGCTTGGATCCAACATGCTGTTGGTCTCGCACGACAAATCTCCGAACAGGTCTTCTTCTGCGACAATAACGATGGTCTCATCATCATTCAGGCTCTGTCCCTCGTACTGGAACTCAAAGCTTTGTGCCCAAAAGGGCAGGACTGACAGCAGTCCAACACATAATGTGAATAGTTTCTTCATACGCAAATTGTTTTTATTCAATAATCTCTACCTTAGTCTTTGCGGCTTGCTGTACGCCTTGGTCGTTATAGACGAAGGCAACGATGCTCAACTGTTCCCTGTTCCATTTCGGCTCCAGGTCCAGAGCCATCGTCCGCTGCACGGTCTCTCCTTCCTTGATACTGAAATCCTCTCCCCATGTGCCGTTGACAGCTGTGCGAAGCACATGGTTGTGGATGTACTCTTGGTCGGCCGGCTTGTTGTCGGGCATCAGTTGAAGTGCCTTGATGCCGTCTTCCAAAAGCCACACCTGCAGCTTGCCGTCAACGGTTCCGTTGGTGCCTTGGGCATCAATGCTAATTGCAATGACGTTGCCTTCAAGGACAGCAGTCCCCTTCAGACGCAATGGCGCTGGCTTTGCCAGTTCTTCTTTCACGGCATCAATCCATTCAGAGTAACTGAGCGGGGCATGTCTGTTGACCAGTCCGACAGGCTGGTATTCAAGGTTCCAATGCGTATAGTATTCGTCGCCAATATCTATCTTCAGCCCCACGGTTCTGGCATTGCCGGCAAAGGCCAGCGGGCCTCCGTGTATGCCTACAGCAACCAGAGCACTGCCGCAGACTTCCTGTAGCTGTTCAATGACATCTGTCGCTTTGGGGCAGTTCGTACACCTTTGGCCAGTGAAGTCTTCAAGCAATACGACACGCTTGGTTTGTTCGGGCTTTCCCTCTTCTGGAATGTCGTCCTGGTCATCCTCCATTACAATTGGCTCGTATATCAAGCGTTCGTCTTCTGCGATGCGGTCACAGCCAGCCAAAAGCAGGCAGGCGAAGGCTAATATATAATATGTATATTGTTTCAACATCTTGTGTCAGAAGTTAAAGTTATACGAAAGCGTCCATCCCGTATAGGCAGGTACCATGCGGCACACACCACCCGAACAGTTGAGGCCGGCGCGTGTCCTTCCATAGCCAGCCTGTATGCGGTGCTGGCCGACGTTATAGGTGACAAGCCCCTGATAGTAGTGCAGCTTGGTCTCACCGCAGTTCCACATGTCGCTGACGGTAATCATCCAGTGCGGCACCAGAGAGAGCTCCAGCAGCCCGTATGCCCAGTCGCCCTGGTCTTCCTTGGTTCTGAGGTATTGCAGTTCGCCACGCAGAGTCACCTTTGGCGAGAACTGGTACTTGCCGTCGGCAATGAAGATGTTGGTGTGGACGATGCCGCCGTGTCCTTCAACGACCGACTGGTTGTAACGCTGGTTCACATACATCAGATTAAGCTTGAACGCCTTCGAGAGCTTGCGTGACAGGGTGATGTCGATGCTCCTGTAATAGGTGTCATCGCCCCACTTGAAGAACTTCGAAGTGTAGCCGTTGGTCTGTTGCACAAGGTCGTCCCCGTCGTAGAACTGCCTATCGATGGCACGGACGTACGACAGGTTGGCCTTCACGTTCATCCCATAGCGGCCTCCCAAGGGCGTTTTGCGCTTGAAGTTGTAACCCACCTCAGCCTGATAAGCCCACTCGCCGTCTGCCAACTGTGTGGCGTATGGATAGATGGCGGCAAGGGCGTATGTCTGGTCTTGTGTGAAGGCAGGCAGGTGGTTGATGGCTGAAGAGATGCCGATGGCTTTGGACACGTCGCTGGTACTCTTGAACGACATGTTCTCGGAGCGCTTTGCTTGCAGCAGCACGCTTAGTCCTTTCCCGGAATATGAACCGGAAAGCATGGCAGCAGAGCCTTTTCTGTAGATGTACCCGTTGGCAAACGAGGGGTCGTCGCTCTTCTGTGCATATTCGCCCATCACATTCCAGGGGCCGCGACCGAAGCTTGCCCGCACGTCCCACGCATTGACAAACTTGGGGAGACGCAGGCGGTAGGTGGGGGACAGATAGACCTTCTCGTCGCTCTTCTCATACTTGTTCACCCACGAGCCTCCAAGCGTGATGTCCGTGCCGTTCTTCTGCAATGCGGGGAAGAACTCATCGAAGCCGATTTCAGCATCGGCTCCGCTGATGAGTGCCTCGTTCCATTCCCAGTAGCGCCGCTGCACGCCGGAGAGTGCCTTCAGGGTCACGCCCTTGACGGGCTTCACCACAACACGACCTCCAAGCAGCGCATTGTCGATGCCCAGGGCGCGTTCTTCGTAGGTGCGAAGGATGAAGCCAGAGCCGAACTGCTCATAGAACGTGCCGACGGTCAGTTCTGCCTTCCCGATGTTCCCCTTCATCCAGAAGTGAGGCACACCCCATCCCTCGAAGTCTTTCTCGAAGCCGGGCAAGGGATATGACAGGAACTCCAGACGCGCACCGGCATCGATGTACTGGCTTTGTATCAGCAGGTCGGCGTAGGTGTTGGTGAGGAAGCTGCCCGTCTTCTCGGCTCCTGTACCGCTGTCGCGGCGAGGGACAAGCATGTCGCTCTGTATGCTGCCGGAGAAGGTGACGCCCTTCCTCTCCCACGCCTCGGCACCCAAAACGCAGAGGCTGGCAAGCAGATAAGTCAGAGTTCTTTTCATCACTTCAGCAGTTCTCGAACCTTCTCTATCAGTTCCGTCTCGGCACCGTCGGTATAGCCGTTGTGCTTATAGACGATTTCTCCCTTCCCATCCACGATAATCGTGTAGGGTATCATCTGGCAGCCCAAGGCACGCTTGAAGTCGCTGTTCGGGTCGAGCAGGACTTCATACTCCCAGCCGTGGTTGCTCACCAACGGCTTCACCTTGTTGATGTTTTGAGCCTGGTCGATGCTGATGGCAATAATCTTCACGCCTGTCTCTTCCTTCCACTCGTCATAGACCTCGCTGATGGCGTCCAGTTCGCGGTTG
>Ga0265298_10002379_pt1 | contig 26251 bp, 29 predicted proteins | sample AusTroGonzalo_MG_3_FD_193486 | JGI IMG/M metagenome (GOLD analysis project Ga0265298, IMG submission 193486) | Bovine rumen microbial communities from tropical cattle in Woodstock, Queensland, Australia - Gonzalo_01 | ecosystem: Host-associated > Mammals > Digestive system > Stomach > Rumen ...
TCCCGATGTCTATGCGCGGCGGCTTGGCGAGGCGCGAAGAGAGCGAGGCGCCAGCCGCGCCCGAGCCGAGGTTCAGCGTCGAGGAGTCGATGGTCATGCGCCATGTTGACGCCGACGGCATACGCTTGGACGCGCTCGTCGAGAAGACCGGGCTTTCCGCCGCGAAGGTGAATTCAGTCTGCATGTCGCTCCGCATAAAGGGGCGGGTTAGGTTCTTCCCCGGCAACCGCGTCGCGCTGCCGAGATCTGAATGAGGAAAACAAAGAAGGAGAGAAATGAAGAAAATGGAAATCGTATGTCTCGACCTTGAGGGCGTTCTCGTCCCGGAGATATGGATTGCGTTCGCGGAGGCGACCGGCATCCCGGACTTCCGCCGCACGACGCGCGACGAGCCGGACTACGACAAGCTGATGCACTACCGTCTCGACCTTCTCGACAAGCACGGCTTCAAGCTCAGGCAGATACAGGACGTGATCGGCTCCATGCGTCCGCTCATAGGCGCGCAGGAGTTCCTCGACCAGCTGCGCGAGCGCACCCAGGTGCTGATACTCTCCGACACGTTCGACCAGTTCTCGCGTCCGCTCATGAAGAAGCTCAACTGGCCGGCGATCTTCTGCAACTCCCTGGAGGTCGCGCCGGACGGCACGGTGACGGGCTACAAGATGCGCTGCCCCCAGTCGAAGTTCACGACGGTGAAGGCGCTCCAGAGCTGCGGGTTCGACACGATCGCGGCGGGCGACAGCTACAACGACCTCGCCATGATCAGGGCGTCGAAGGCCGGGTTCCTCTTCCGTTCTACGGAGCAGATCAAGAAGGACAATCCCGACATCGAGGCGTTCGAGACCTACGACGACTTCCTGGCCGCGATCTTCAGGAACATAGGCTGACGGTGACGGCGGCTCTCATAGCGGCGATTTCCGTGGCGTTCCCCCGTCCGGGGACGGTACTCCCGCCCGTCTCCACGTGCTACATGAGCGGAGCGGTGCCGCGCGGCACGACCAATCTCGTCGTGCAGGGGCGTCCCGTGGAGGTGTACAGGACGGGCGGATGGGTCACGATGGTTGACGTCACGGGCGGTGACAACGAAATCGCGATTTCGTGCGGTGATGAATCGACGAACGTGACGGTCAAGGTGGAGAAGGCGTCTCCGCGGCGGGGAGCCGCGACGGAGAAGAAGTATTCCAAGCTGCCGTACGCGAAGGACGCCCCGGCGAAGCATCCGTCGGGGAAAAAGCCCTCCGAGGTGACGATTGCCGTCGATCCAGGACACGGCGGGCCCGGCGACCTCGGCGCTGTCAGCCCGCACGGATATTTCGAGAAGGACGCGAACCTGCTGCTCGCCCGCGAGGTGAGGCGGGCGCTCACGAACCTCGGCTACCGCGTAGTCATGACGCGCGACGACGACCGCGCCCTTGTGCTGACCGAGCGTCCCAGGATCGCCTGCGGCGGCGGAGCCGACGCCTTCGTGTCCATACACCACAACGCCCCCGGCTTTTCGACCGATCCCCGCAAGGTGCGGTACACCGCTGTTTACCAGTGGAACGAGATCGGTCGCGAACTTGCGGCTGCGATAAGCGCGCGCACCGGCGCGGCGCTGGCCGGCGACATTCCGAACAACGGCGTCATGCACGCGAACTTCGCGGTGACGCGCAATCCGGAGGTGCCGAGCTGCCTCGTCGAAGCGGACTTCATCACAACGCCGCAGGGCGAAGAGGCGATTTGGAACCACATCCGCCGCCGCAAGACTGCCGAGGCCATAGCGGCCGGCGTCGCGGACTGGCATCGTGGGAAGGGCGTGGCGGCGGGGAAGCCCTAGCCGTCACCGCTCAACGGGCAGGCCCCATTCCTCGAGGGCATTGGCCATCCAGTCGAACGTCGCCGTGTGCATCTCCTTCGCCTTCGAGCACGGGATGACCGGGCCGCACCTGCAGCGTATGTCCTTCGACGTGTCCACCGGGCCGAAGTCTTTGAATAAGCGCTTCAGGAACCCTCTCTCCCTCGTCGGCTGGCATCTGGTGTCGACGACTATCGGCACGATCGGGCAGCCCGCGCGCTCGGCGAGCTTCGCGCCGATCGACGAGAATACCTTGCGGCTGAAGACCTTCTGGCGCGTGCCCTGCGGGAAGATCAGGAAGCTGTTCCCCGCCGCTATGCGCTCCGTGCCGACCTTGAGCATGTTCACCAGGTCCTCGCGCGGCGACTTGCGCCCGATCGGAACCATGCCCATGTGGGCCGCCGCCCTCACGAGGAACGGTATGTGCGCGAGCGACGCTTTCGCCACGATGTTGAACGGCCCGAAGGTGAGGAGCGTCGGCGGCATCAGGATGGTCTCGACCGTGGACATGTGGTTGCAGAGGTACACGACGGGGCCTTCGTACGCCATTCGGTTCTTCCAGCCCTCGAGGACGACGTTCATGCCGAGCCGCTCCGCGCCTGTCACTGTGGAAAAGCAGAACCGGGCCCATTTGTCCGTGTTGAGAAGCCCGAGCGGCTCGTACAGCGCGCACATGGGGAACACCTTGCAGACGCGCATGGAGAAGCCGAGCGTCGTGAGGGCGCCGGGCTTTGCCCGGACTGGCGCACGGTGGTCTGGCGCGGTCGAATAGCCGCCGGTCTCGAGAAGCGACTTCCTGAACTCCTCGATCGTCGTCGTCTTGAACTTCATGCCTATGAGCTTCAAGACTGTTCCTCCGTCTCGCCGCCTGCGCCCTCCGCCTCGCTGTTCTCGCGGAGCCGCCGCTCGCGGTTCTGCTTCAGCTGCTCCTGTATGCTCCTGAGGTTTTCGCGCAGCGCCTCCTGGTCCGCTTCGCGCATGGCCTTCTCCTCCTGGCGGCGGGCCTCCTCCTCGTCCCGCTGTCTGCGGAGTTCCTCGAACGCGGCCTTCTGGGCTTCGCGGTCCGCTTCCCTCTCGGCCTCCTTCTGCGCACGGCGGCTTCTTATCGACCCCGATCCCAGGAGCGGGCTACCCCGCCTCGGAACCGCCTTCTGGGAGTCCGCGCCGTCCGCCTTGGCGGAACCCTTCGCGCCTCCGCTATCGCCCTTGCCGACAGTGCGCTCTATCTCCACGCCGTCTTTCGAGAGGACGACGCTCTTCTTCACTGGGTCGGCCGACTTCACGAGCCAGCCGCCGCGCTCGACGCCGACAGCGAGATAGTGGTGCACGGGCGGCTTGGAGGAGGAGTCGGTGAAGCCGACCATCACCTTTCCGTCCGGGCCGATGTTCATCACGCTTACCGAGACCGCCTTCTCCATCTCGCTCTGCTGCTTCTCCAGGGCCTTCTCGTCCGCGCCCGCCGGGCCGCCCTTGCCGTCCGACCGCGATATTGTCGCCGGATCGACGGCCGGATCCTCCGGCGGCGGGCCGAACGGCTCGCAGTCGATTATTCCCTGGTAGAGCTCGAAGGGACGCTTCTCCGCAGCCGCCGCTGCGGCGGCGACGGTCAACGCGACTGCAAGCGCGGCCAGTCGTTTCGCGGTTTCCATCTCAGTAGAGGTTTATCCTTGTCTTCAGGTATTCGTCCTGGGCGTCGATCCACCCCTGGAACATTTCGCCGAGGTCGCCGCTCGCGACGGTTTCGCGTATCTCCGGCGAGCCGTAGAGCTTGTCCATCCATTCGGGACGTGAGCCCTCCATCGCCTTTCTCGCGTGTCTGTGCAGAAGCGCCGCGAACACGAGCACGCCCGCCGTCACCGGATAGTACGCCACCGGACGCGAGACGGAGAACAATATCCCGTTCAGGTTCAGCCCGGCGTACGGACCGCCCCTGGGGGAATAGCGGTACGGACGCATTTCGACGCCGCATGTGTCAAGGCCGGCCTCCAGATCCCTCATCAGCGCGGACGAGTCCATCCATGGTGCGCCTATTATGCGGAACGCGAGAGATCCGTCCCTGTCGCAGTCAATGGCGGGATAAGCCTCTGTGAAGACGGTCATCGGATACGCCACGGCGCTGTCCCATGTTCTTATAGCGGGACTTGGCGGCAGGAAGTTCGGCCAGGGCTCGTGGCTCTTGTGGTTCCATCCGGTGACCTTGACGATCGACAGGTCGAGGTCGAGAGACTGGTCCCTGACAATCCAGGCCGCGCATTCACCCGGCGTCATGCCGTGGCAGAACGGAACGTTGATCGGAGCGACGAAGCTGGAGTAGGAGGACCTGCGCATAGGACCGTCCATCACGCCGCCCATCGGAATCGGGCGGTCGAGGACTGTCACCGGGATTCCGTTCTCGGCGCACGCTTCGAGCGTGTTTTTCAAGGTTGCGAGATATGTGTAGCACCTTACGCCGATGTCGCACAGATCCACAACCATGCGGCCGATTCCCTCGAGCATCTCCTTTGACGGCTTGCGGTGCTCTCCGTAGAGGGAGTGTATCGGAAGGTTCCAGAACGGATGCCACGCGCTTGGAGCCCGCTCACCGGGCGCAGCCGCGCCGAAGAATCCGTGCTCGGCCGAAAAAAGGGCCTTGAGACGACCGGGAAGCGCGTCGGCGACCCGCTTGGTCGTGCTTGTGGCCTGCATCGTCAGGAGCCCCAGCGGCTCTTCTGTCGCGGACAGCCCCCTAATGAGCTCTTTGTAGCTTACCGTCATGTTGTGCCTCCACATGGCGCGGCGCACCTGTCCAGGCGGGTGCGTATCGAGCCGATTTTCGACGCTGTATTTGCAAGCGACGGGTCTGCGGACTCCGCTTCAATGGCGTCGGCCGCCGCGCCATGCAGCCATGCCGACGCCGCGGCCGCCAGAAATGCGTCGCATTTGAGATACGCCCACCTCGCCGCTATGACGCCTGCGAGAAGATCCCCCATGCCGCCTAGGGCCATGGACGGATTTCCCGTGCTGTTCACGTAGATTCGCGAGAGGTCGCATGACACGACCACGGTGCCGCGCCCCTTCAGGACGACAGTAGCGCCGTAGCGCCGCGCAATCTCCTTCGCAGCGCCTTGTCTGTCAGCGCGGATGTCTTCTGGCTTCACGCCGAGGAGCCGTGCTGCTTCGCCTTCGTGCGGAGTGAACACGAGTTCCTGCCCGGCGGCGGGGTCGTATCCGCCCTCCTTGGCGTACCAGTTGGCGAGGATCGCAAGTGCATCGGCGTCGATCACGAACCTGCCGGCGCTGCCGGACAGCGCCCGCGTGAGGATGACCTGTGCGTTCGTCGTCACTCCAAGCCCCATGCCTATCGCGGTTGCATCCGCCTTCGGCGGCACGCATGTCGGCGTCAGTTTGGTGAAAGTCGCCTCTGGAAGAAGCGCACCCGCCGCTATGCGGGAGGCGTCCGGAACCACGAGCTGCACTAGCCCCGCGCCAGCTGCGCGGGCACCCAGACCGGCTATCACAGGCGCGTGGAGATATCGTCCCGAACCGCCTACCACTGTGACGACGCCGACAGACTTCTTGTTCGCGTCCAGTGGTCTTGGACGGAACGCCCCTGAGATTTCGCTGGGCAGATTCTCGCTCATGCCGATATTATACCAAAAATCCCCGGCCAATGAGGCGTTTTTCGCTGTGTGAGACCACTTCGCAGCCGTTCGCCGTAACGATGGCAAGATCTTCGATCCTGACGCCGAGGTTGCCGGAAAGATAAACGCCAGGCTCTATGGTTATGGTCATTCCTTCTTTGAAGGTGTCCTTGCTCTTTCTGGCGGCGGCTGGCCTTTCATGGATTTCGATTCCGACGCCGTGTCCTAGCGAATGCCCGAATTCCTTCCCGAAGCCGTTCTTCTTTAGGAACGACCTTGCGATACGGTCAAGTGTACGGCACGTCACGCCGGGTTTCAGCGCCTTGATTGCTCGTTCGTTCGCCTCTAGAACGAGCGAATAGACGTTCTTGTACAGGCGCGATGCCCGCGACGGCGGGATGTTTCGCGTCATGTCTGAGCAATAGCCGTCCAGTTTTACTCCCATGTCGACAAGCACCGGCTCGCGACCGTTCCACATGGTGTCGTCCGGCACGTGGTGGCACTCCGCCGCGTTTGCGCCGACGCAGACGATCGTGTCGAACGCCTCGCCGTCACCGAGATCTATCATCAGATGGCGTATGACTCTAGCCATGTCGCGCTCGGTCATGCCCGGTTTGAACTTCGCGCGCGCTTTAGTCCATATCTCGTCGTTCAGCTTCGCAGCCGCCCGGATCTTCTCCTGCTCTTCCGGCGTCTTCACGGCGCGGAGAGCCAGTACGTCGTCGAGGATGTCTACGAGCCGCGCCTTCGGGAACACCTTCTTGAGCGTCAGGTACTTGGAATGCGGAATCGACGACTCGAAGCCTACTTTTGCGAACTTGACGCCCCAAAGCGACAGAGGCCGTTTTCCAGAGAGCTTCTTGATGTCCCTGATGTCGAGCCACGGCGCGGTGCGCCGCACGGCGTCGGCGTATCTGAAGTCCGTGAAAAGCGCGACGCGCCCGCCCGAGACGAGAAGGCAGGCGTTGTCGCAGTCCACGCCCGTCAACGAGCATATGTTCGCCTGTCCGAACACGACCGTCGCGTCGAGCTTTCTTCTCCCCGCCTTGGCCGCGAACGCCGAAAGGCGCTCCGCAAACGGATTGCACCGTTTGCCCTTCATTGTCTTTCTTTCTTTCATTGCACCGGCATCCCGGCATGCGGGATGTGGACCTCCTCTTTCATTTCAATCCGCCGCGTCCCGAATACGCCGTCCGCCGCAAGCGGCGACACCTCCAGCGAAACCGATTTCGACGACGACGAATACGCCGAGTCGCCGCCCGCCGCGCCGAGGGCTCGCCTGCCGGCGTCCGCCCGCAGGTCGCGCCGCATGTCGAGCGACGCGACGATGCACTTCGCGAAGCCGAGGATCGCGGTTATCACGAGCGCAAAGGCCAGAAGGCCTATCGCCAGCTCCGTGAGCGCCTGGCCGCGGCGCGAAAGGCGAGGAACGCTAGTGCCCATGGCTCGTCCCCCCGCGTCCTCCCGGGCCGTAGTCGCCGCGGCGGCACGTCCCGGAGTTGTATTTAAGCCATATCGAACCCGTCCGCCTGAACGTCGGGTTCTCCCATGTCACGAGCTGGCGGCAGTACCAGCAGAGGCTGCCGCGGTCCGGCCCCCTCTCAAGATATGCGGCGAGATGGCTTCGCAGATGATCCACCCACGCGACGTCCGCAGTCGAGAGGTCCTCGCCGCCTACGGAATCCACCGGCACGAGCCTGACATCCGTGAAGCAAGGGACGACGAGGTTCGCGAACGCCGTCACGGCGTCCGTCTCGCCGGCGAAGTTCTCGACGGTCCCCATCGGCTTCGCGGCGGCGGACCACGTGAAGTCGCGGACGGAATCGACTGCGACGGCGGCGACTTCCTTTGCGCATCTGCACACCGCCGCGCAGCCGCGCACGTTGTATTCGGGCTTGATTTCGCCGGCAAGCGGAAACTCCCCGCCGTCCGGGTCGTCGGCGAGCGAGAAGCCGTTGAACCAGCGGCTCCATGCGCCTGCGCCGCAGAAATACCATGTCTCGCCCCTGTCTCGCACGAGCTCGGAGTCGTCGATGTCGTCGGCCGTCACGGGCTCGTCGGAGAACTTCTCGACCAGCACAAGCAGCTCGTCGGGGGTGAACACGTCAAGTATCGCGCATCGCGACGCGGTGACGTGGAGGGAGAAGATTTCGCTGTTGTCGCAGGTATTCGCCGACTTTGGCGACAGCGGCGGCCAGTCGCCGTGGCCGCTGTACGACTCCAGGAGCCCGTTCCTGAAGAACCAGAACCAGCACCAGTCGCGCGCGGCCACTGCGTTGTAGAAGGCGCGGCACGCGAGCGGGTGCCCGCCGGGCGCGTCGTAGAAGTCGATGTTGTCCGGCCCCACGGCCAGACCGGTGGCGACGACGTTGTCTATGGCCGTCGCGTACTCCGTCCACGCCCCGGGGAACGGCTCCGGATACGGGTCGAAGCCCCCGCCGCCGGAATAGACGGTGCGTATCTCGCGGACATGGCGGCGGAGGATCGTCGCGAACTCTTCGCGCACCGGCATGCCGTTCTTCTTCGCGGCCTCGTTCGCCCTTGCGAGTGCGCCGCCTACGCCGTCGACCGGGACAACCGGGCCGAGAAGCGCTAACCGCGCCTGCTCGCGCTCGATGCGGCGGCACTCGTTCGTCCTGTCGAACACGGCGGCGACGACATGGTCTATGTTGAGGCGCCCGATCCTGTTCAGGAGCTGGCCCTGGCACTTCGCGGCGGCGATGGCGGCGGCGTCGCCGCCGTCCTGCAGGCGCGCCTTCGCGCGGACGGAGTCGAACACGTCCACGTTGAGCAGCGACAGCAGCACGAGCGCGACGAGCGCGAACAGCAGGAAAAGCGCGATCTGTCCTCTTCTCGACTTCATCTGCTCAGCGGCCCTGCTCGAACATGTAGAGGGGGTAGTGCGATTCGACGCTTGCCCTGCCGGTCATCTCGAAGTCGTCCGCCTCCATGTCGATGCGGCATTCCGCGACGGGCGCGAGGCCCGCGTCCGACGAAACGTCGATGCGGGTCGTGTGCCAGCGCTCGTATTCGAGGATTCCGTTCGCCATGCCCTCGTCTTCGCTCGCGAGATACTGCGGGACACGCGCCGCCTCGTCGAATCCGCCGTACTCCGGCCAGAGGCGCTCTCCGGCGACGGGGATCATCGCGGCGCGGGCGGTCTTCATGCACATGAAGGAGTTGAAGCCGACCGACTTCGCCCTCGCGGCGCGGGCCGCTGCGTGGTCCAGAACCGTCCTCGCGGCGAGCATGCGGGAAATCCGCAATGCGCCGAAGAACAGGAAGGAAATTGCGAGAACCGCGAAAAGCGTCTCGACTATCGCCTGCCCGCGCTTCACGGCAAAGCCCAGCCCGGACGGGCAGGTTCAGTCGACGTCGCCGGATCCGGCCTCTTCGATCTTGTCGCTGGCCTCTTCGTACTTGTCGCTGACCTTGCCGGTGAAAACCTTTACGACGGCGATGAGCGCGATCGCGACCAGGCTGATGATGAGTATGTACTCGACCATCGTCTGGCCCTTTTTCATCTTTCTTGTCTTCATGCCTTCACTCCTTTCCCGTTTGCCGCGCGTCAGGGGTAGTCTGAGGCCACCAGCGTCTCGGTCCTGGCGACGGACCGCTTCGTCGAGACCAGCAGCCTGCCAAGCGCCGTCACGATGACGACGAGAGCGCAGAACGCCAGTACGTATTCGACCATCGTCTGCCCCTTTCTCGCGGCGTATAGCTTCACAGCCGATATTATATCATTTTTTGAACCTCAATGCCCGGCCGTTTTCTGCTGACCCATTCGATATTACCATCTCCACACGGTATTCGTCGGCTGAGGTTGGGCGACAATTTGCATGGCATTTTGGTATAATGTCAGGCAAAGAGAGGGACGTCTTGAAACTGAAGGACTATATCGGCGAGTCAAACTACGGCACGCTTTGCGGGCTTGCCGACGCGCAGGGCGACTCCAAGTTCATCGGCGAGACGTTTTTCTTCCAGCGGCCGTTTCACTCAACGCGGACGGACTTCTTTCGGTTTGGGAGGCGGGATAGTGGTGGAGGTAAAACATGGTTGATGTTAGCGAGATAGCGCGTTTTACACTGGGCGAAAGGACGCTGCGGTTGGTGATGGACATCGCCGCCGCGCTTGAGCGCTATCGCATCGTTATGGAAGGGCCGTCAGGTGTGCGGCTCAGGAAGCTCAACCATATCAGGACGGTTCGCGGCACGACGGCAATTGAGGGCAATACGCTGACGGAAGATCAGGTGACGGATATCATCGCCGGCAAGCGTGTCGTCGGCTCACAAAATTTCCAACTGCCGTTTTTAGGGTAAATGAGGGTAACTGTTAAGATTGTTCACAAATGGCAATTGACACAAGTGTTCACAAATCGCAAATGACAATTTGCATTTCTGGCACTGGTGGCATTTGTGAACAATTGTTATTTGTGAACAATGAAGTTATAGGCAAGAAGTGTAGATGTGTAGAGAGATACTACATTTCTCCGCTTCTACACGGCTATTCATCATCAACGTTTCTAGATTTCCGCACGTCTGAAACATACTGCTGTTCAGTGACCCATTACGTTCGTTCGAAATCCGCCCTTGCCTAGCGCAAGGGCGATTTGGTATAATAGCGGCGTTCTGATGATGGTGGGGTTGCAGCCGCCTGAATCGGAGCACTAGATTTCCCGCACAAAGAATCCGCAGCAGTGGAGTTACCGTACAACGCTCAAATGCGCGTGGAATGAGGGCGTTGAATACGGACGTCCCTTCCTTGATACGGACAAATTCGAGGGCAATCTCTTTGAACTCATGCGGCAGGGCGTCGATTTCGTGACGTCGCACATCGCGCAGTCGCGGGGACTGCGCACCGAAGGCTTTCAGGCGCCGATGCGCTTTGAATTGCCGCGCGAGGCTGTGGAGGAGGCGCTCGTCAACGCGCTCGTCCACCGCGATTGGCGGCTCTCGGCATCCGTCGAAGTGCGCCTCTTCGCCGACCGGGTCGAAATCTGGAATCCAGGGGCGCTGCCAGAGGGGATTACGATTTCCAAACTCTACGAGACGCACTCGTCCTATCCGGTGAACGAGCTCGTCCTGAAGGTGTTCGATTTCGCGGGCATCATCGAGTCGCTTGGCACGGGCATCGGGCGCATGATCAACGCATGCCGCAAGAACGGTCTCCCTGATCCGACTTGGGAACAGCGTGGCAGTTCCTTTGTCGTGACTATCTGGAAAGACATGTGGACGGAGGCGCGGCTCTCCGAATTGGGGCTGACGGAACGGCAGAAGCAAGCCGTTCGTGCAATCAAGACGAGTCGCCAGATGGCGGCATCGGACTATATGTCTTTGACGGACGTTGCGCGCAATACCGCGACCCGCGATCTGCAAAAGCTGGTTTCCTTGAAAGTATTTGTCCCATCTGGCAAAGGAAAGCATACTGTTTATTCCCTCAACCGCCTATGCACCATTTATGCACCTTATGCACAATCTTCAACGAAATTTCCGAGTAATGGTGGTTTTTCGGAGTTAAATCGCAGAAAACTTGATATAAACGCATTGATGAATGAGGGATTAAAGGGTCAAAACCCGATAAATGAGGGATTAAATGAGGGGATAAATGAGGGATTAAAATTTGATGTGTTCAGATTGATCCTAGAAAATCCCGGTTGCCGAGTGCCGTTCTTTATCGAAAGACTCGCCATCAGCCGTGCAACTGTCGAGCGCACCATCGCCGCGCTAATCGCCGTCGGCAAAGTCGAGCATCGCGGCAGCAAAAAGACTGGCGGGTACTATGTGAAGGAGGCCCAATGACGCACTAGGGGCGAAATGATAGGGCGGCGCGTGAAGAAAACAAGGTTGATTCTGGAATTTGTCCGTTCGAAATCCGCCCTTGCCTAGCGCAAGGGCGATTTGGTATAATAGCGGCGTTCTGATGATGGTGGGCTTGCAGCCGCCTGAATCAGAGCACTAGATTTCCCGCGTGGCGGTCCAACCGCCGCTTCTGGGATTGCGTCGCGTGAAAGGGATTGCAAATGGGAAGAGTGGAAGGCAAGTATGTTGTCTGGGTTGATCCAATTCGTTGAGGAGATTGAACATGCTGATGAACCGAGTAAAAGATGTCAAGGCCATGCCAGGCTACAGGCTTGATGTTGTATTCCGCAATGGCGAACGTGGGGTGTTTGACTGCAATCCTTATCGTGGCTACGAGTGTCTTGCGGGAATCTGGGCGGATGGCGCATTTGAAAAGGTTGTCGCAGACCATGGTACGGTTATGTGGCCGAATGGCGCAGATCTCTGTCCCGACGAGGTCTATGATGTTTCGCAGAAGAGTGGAATTTCAGTCAGTCAGAGACAAGTGTTAGAGCGGTGTGTGAATGAAACACGTGTCTCAAACTCAAGCGAGGGACACTTGCGGAAAGTCTGCGAAAATAATACAATACCGACGCTTGATTCCTCGGTCATTGAGGTCTGCCAGCGGGTGTCAGCAAGTCAGGCGGCTTGCCCCGTCAGCCTCGCAAAAGAGGGGTTTTGCAATTACTTCAACAAGAAAACTTTCACGCCAGAGAATAGCGAGCTGAAGAAAGGAGCAACCAATGAAAAAGACAATTGTAGGCATTGCCATTGCGTCAGCACTGGCGCTTGCGCATAGCGCATATGCATCAAATTCGGAAGGACTTGACGGCCTCTTCGGGATGAAATTCGGCAAGGTGATGGGGGTGACAGAAGAATGCGAGACCAATAACATAGGCGAATTAGCATATGAATACAGACCAGAAAAGATGTTCAAGGGGTATACACATTATGTTTTATTCGCAACGCCTCTTACTCGTCAAGTGTCACAGATACGAGCAGTAGCAGATGTTGGTTATGACGAGATAGAGGAGGAGAGGGACTCTACTATTCGTCTTCTTGAAATGAAATTTAATCGTAAAGCACGATTCATCGATGACAAAACTAAAGCAATTGTTTTTGACAACAACGATTACATTGCTGTCATTAAAGATGGTCGTCGTCGTTTGATAATTGATGCGTGTTGTAATCGCCTTCGGGATGTAACGAAGGAGGAGGTTCCCCAAGCCGAGAAGGAAAGGTATGCCAGGGACATCAAAACCCTTGCTCTCTTACCGGGGAAGGAGGAGGGTGACGATAAGATTTATAAGATGGATTCGGTCTTTGGAGTCAAGTTCGGAGAAGTCTTTAAAGATAATTTTGCCGAAGAAAAAAGCAATGCGGGGGCATGGATCCATAAATTTGAACCTCACGGACTGTTTATGGAATGCGAGGACTACCTTGCTTTTGCAACAGAAAAAAGCAAAAAAATATATATGATTAGAACTGTATATCAAGGAGACAAATATGAAGCTAGATATGATCAAATCCGCCGCGTTATAGAATCCGTTACAGGACGCAAAATGCGTACAAAAAGCGACAAAGATGATAACAATTTATACATTGCATTTGGAGATTGTCTAATAACACTTAAAAAAGAATGTATACAATATCACTCTTCATTTTCTTAGGATTAGCCTTTATCAACAAAATGAAAAGGAGCATAAAGATGCCGAGCAGGATGCCGAGCGGAAGGCAGCAAAGGCGGATTTAGATGCATTGTAACAGTGGAAAACAGGACCTAATTTCCACTATGGTGCTGTTATGTGGCCGAACGGCGCAGATCTCTGTCCCGACGAGGTCTATGATCTTTCGCAGAAGAGTGGAATTTCAGTTTGAGACAAGTGTTAGAGCGGTGTGTGAATAGCAAGCAACACAGCGACAGCTGAAAATGGTATAATGTGTATGTGGACATCAAGGAGTTCGAGACGATTCTGAAGGTTGGCGAGCATATCGCCGTAGAATTCAAGGCTGCCAAAGGCGGCCCCAAGGACGACATGTATGAAACGGTCTGCTCGTTCCTGAACCGTTTTGGCGGCGACATCTTTCTTGGAGTTGCGGACAATGGAGAGGTGGTTGGAATCCCGGATGGTGCCGTCGAATCAACGATCAAGAACGTCATCAAGGTCACGAACAACCGCGAACTTCTTAATCCGACTTTTTACGTATATCCCGAAGCGTTCAAGTACAAGGGGCGCAATGTCGTGCGCATCCATGTGCCGCAGAGTTCAGATGTCCATCGCTACAAAGGCGTATGCTACGACCGCGTGTTTGAATCTGACGTGACCGTGCAGTCCACCGACCAGATAGCCGAGATGTACATCCGCAAGTGCGACGTGTTCACCGAACGCAAGCTTTTCCCCGGCATCAAGACTGAACATCTTCGCATGGACCTCATGCCGACAATCCGAAACCTCATCTATTCAAAGTTCGGCACACACCCGTGGCTCAAGCTGGACGACGCGCAGCTCTTGCGCGAATCTGGCCTGTACGAAGAGGATTTCACGACTGGGAAAAGCGCTTTCAACGCAGCGGCGGTTCTTCTCCTTGGACGTGACGAGGTAATCTTTTCGTGTTTTCCTTCGTACAAGACCGATGCCATTCTGCGGCGTGTGAACGTAAATCGCTACGATGACCGCGAAACCGTTATGTGCAACCTTGTCGAGGCATACGACCGGCTCATGGCATTTGGTGCGAAGCATCTGCCGGACAAGTTCCATCTTGAGGACGCAGTCCGCGTGAGCCTTCGCGACAAGATCCTTCGCGAGGCAATCGGCAATTCGCTCGTCCATCGCGAATATTCGAGTTCGCGTCCTGCACGATTCGTCATTGAATCGGACAGGATTGTCGCCGACAATGCGAGCAAGGCTCTCAAGTGCGGTGCAATAACGCTGGAGAACCTCTCGCCAGTTTCCAAGAACCCGATTATCGCCCGCTTCTTCAAGCAGATGGGCCGGGCCGACGAACTTGGCTCTGGCACGCGGAACCTCTACCACTATACCCGTCTTTATTCCAACGCCGATCCAGTACTGGAGGAAGGCGACACCTTCATTGCTACGATTCCACTCAACGATGACTACTCCACCGACGGGAATGGAAACACGAACGCAATAGGTCCACGTGACGAGGCGATAAATGAGGCGATAAATGAGGCGATAAATGAGGCGATAAAAAATAAGCCAGGCATCAATAAGCCCAAGTTGATGAAACTTTTGGGCAAGAGCCGCGCAACAGTCGAGCGCGCCATTGCCGCGCTCATTTCCCTTGGCAAGATCGAGCACCGCGGCAGCAAAAAGACCGGCGGGTACTATGCTGTTTGCGAGGGGTGACGGAAACCTAAATGGAGGCTTATCCAATGATTAGTCACTTGCGAGAGGAACTTGATTTGTTATTAGGCCGATATCAGGAGTTAGGAGATGCTGCTTGGAAAGATGGTAAGATGTATGTGCCTAAGTCAAGTCCTATAAGAGATGGAGTAGCACGACCAGAAGAGTACTTGAAGGCGGACTTAAAAGTTGTGTGGCTATTGAAAGAGCCATACGATTCTGGGGAAGGCGTGGAAAACGACGGAGGATGGTCAATAGTTGATAATTGTTTTGCTGAGGCTGGAGATTCGTGGGAACGGAAACGGAAAGATGGGTCGGTTGATAGGATGTGGACCAATCGCACATGGCAAATGATTGCATACATCATGTATGGTTTCCATCACAAGTTACGGTATAAGGACATGCCACGTGTGCGCAGCCAGGAAGGGCGCATGATAATGAATGAACTTTTGTCGATTGGGTGGATAAATGCAAGCAAGTTTGCCAACAAGAAAAGCAGTTCTGATGCGAAGGTCTTCAAACTGTTTATAAACGTATGGTGGTCCCTTGTAATGGAGCAGTTGAATGTCTTAATGCCCGATGTCATCGTTTGTGGGAAAACGTTTAATTGTTTGCGTCATGTGTGGAGAAATGATCTTATGCGTATAGACGATAAGTTGCCGGGCGTGAGAGTTAAATGTCCGAATGTCGGATTTTGGAAACACAAAGACACATATGTATTGGATGCATATCACCCAGGCCGGAAAGGCTGCCAATATGCCAATTCGATAATTAATGCACTCAGAATCATAAAGAAGGTCAGGCAACCTGACAGAAGTTGAAACCCAGTAGCAGAAATAAAGAACCATTTCTATCAAAGGTTTTTGAGACATGAAGATATTTAACCGCATCTTGACTCTGTTTCGCGGAGAGCGAGTTTCTACGACCGTTGATACGGCTGGATGTGTAAGCTGTCGCAAGTGGTTGGCATACATTCGAATGCTCAAAAAAGACGATTCGTTTACTGCGAGGCTTCACTTTCGGGATGGTGTCGTATATGTTGCCCAAGAATTTATTGATGGTGATGACGAAACCATAACTATTCGGATAAACAGTGCGCGGAAGATTTATGAACGCAGCGAAGTCGTTTCTCTGGATATTGTTCCGCGCCCCGGCAAGCTAAAGGCTGACGATGTGTTAGTCGGTAGAGTTTCAACCTGGAAGAAGGATAGGGATTTTGGTTTTATTGTTTCCGACAACAGTTCTTATTACTTCAAGGGGTCATTTGTGCGAGACTCCAAACTGTTGATGAGCCTTGATGCGGGCCATGAACATCAGGAGGTTAAGTTTCGCGTCATTCAGGAGTTTCTTATTCCTGGGAAGCCGCCTGCCGTTGAAGTGTTGTCTATGCTGGCTGACAACAGGAGAAATTCTCATCCTTTGCCACATGGCTCATCTCACTATTCGGTAGGTAGAAGGGCTATGGATGATGGAGCATTAGATGTCGCAGAACATGAGTTTCGTATTGTTGTGGCGAATTCTTCAGACGAGAATTATTTTAGTGCAATAAAAGATTTAGCGGAAACACTCAATCGAAGCATGCGACCTAATGAAGCATTTGATTTAATTGAGGAGCATCGCAGAGAGTTCCCCGATGAAGAACAATCGGCGTTGGATCGCATGGAAATACCGTATTTGCATCGTTCGGGAAGGCACGACGAAGAGGTCGCGCTTATTGACAAGTTGCTTTCTCGGTCGAACATTACACCGGGCCAGAAGAGGCATTATATTGGACAACTTAAACGGGCGCAGGCGTGCTTGGATCGTCATGAACTCGAGCGTAAGCGAGATAAACTAGTCGGCTACATAAAAGATGGGGGCGTTGCAGTTGCAACATGCGACAAGATAGATAAATTTATCGATGAACTCTTGGCCGCTGATGAAGGTGATATGCCTGAACAGGGTACATACCGCCGTGGGTTGCATCGACTAGTTGAATGGGCGCGAGAATGCAAAAAGGCGAATGAATACTCTAGACGGCGCGAATGCATTGTTTCCATGCAAGATTATTTGTCGGCTTTCGCAGAAAAGGCGATTCAGGTTGAACGTCCTGATTGGGTTTTGGCGAATATCATATATCCTCTGATGGATGCGCTTCTCAATGCGGTCATGTCAGACTTGTCAAAAGTGGATAGTGTTGATGTCGTGCCACTGGTGACTCATTCGGAAGGCGAGCAATATGCGCTTGTTGATGGAAGGGTTATCTTGAGACTTGATATATCTATCCCCCAAACAGATGTCCCGTCAATTCATGCCGTAACAGTTAAGGCAGAAAACCGAGGAAATGATTCTCTTGATGTCTTTGTTGCCGATGAACTTAAGGGTGGCGAATCTAAGATTGTTGAGATGGCAATTGTGCCTACATCCAAAGAATTGATGTCGGGGTCTGGAAAGGTTATGCTTCGGCTCGATTATGAGCGCGTGTTTGTGGATGGGCAACACGAGTCTCGTAGTTTCAAATGTCCAGGACTCCAGTTCGTCTTGCGTGAAACGGGGTTTTCGCCAATAGGGAATCCTTTTGAGGGGTACGCAACTGGCGAGACCCCGATTGGTAAGCCGTTTTTTGTTGGACAAGATGGGCTTGTAAACAAAATAGTCTCGGCATTCAAAGAGCATAATGGGGGCATTTGTTATATTCTGCATGGAACAAGGCGTTCGGGGAAGACCACGATATTGCAGAACTGTATGTCTCAATTACCGGAGTCTGAATTTTACTGCATCTATACAACACTACTTGAAATAACAAGCTCACCTCAGCCGTTCCTGTCAAGGTGGTTTGAATGCTTGAAAGTGGAGGTGTTCCGCAAAGATGACTTTGGCGAAGAGTGTTTTAACGACGAGGGGTTCAACGAGATATCGAAGGATAATGTGGCGGCCCAAATGAAGTATCTGGCTGGCTGGCTACAAAAGAGAGGACGGAAACTAGTTGTTGCCATAGATGAGTTAACGAGACTTTACGAGTATGCCCAAGAGTCTGAGTCGGCCCACGAAGAAGTACGTGAAATCCTACGAGTGTTTAAATCGCTGCTCGAAAGCAAGGCTGTTCACTTTCTCATGGTCGGGCGAGGTTCTATGCGTCAATTTCATGCTGAATATTCCAACGAGTTTCATGTGATGGGTATTGAGTCGATTCCTTTGTTGTCGATAGATGCTGTTTCTGAATTAGCGACTGTGCCTATTTTGGATGAACGGGGTGAGTCTAGATTTTCCGACGAATCACTTGCCCAGATATACCGCTATACTCGTGGGCTTCCTCAACTTACGCAGAAATTTTGCTGTTATTTGGTAAACCATCTAAACGCAAGGAAGGGGACGAGAGTAACTCTCGATGATGTAGAGGCAACTGTGCGGTTGATGTGCGAGGGGGGGGTTGGGGTCGAATTTGGTGTAAAGCCGCTGGTAGGCCCCGACTTTGAGCCGTTCTTCAATTTTTATATGAAGATACGAGATGATAGAAACATCTTAAAGGCTTTTGATGAACGGCATCTAGTGGATGTCTATTATAAGTTAGCTTCCTATGATAAGGATTCGGACGGTTGGATGCCTGTGTCCCAGTTTTTTGCAGATGAGAATTCGCGTATCGCACTTGATAAAATGTGTGAGCTTAACTTTGTTGAGAAGGCTAATGGGTTGGTCAGAATGGTTCCTAAACTTTTTGCCGAATGGTTGCGTGCAAATCCTGGACACAAAAGGGAGGAATTCAGTGAATAAGAATGTAGTTGATCAATGGGTAAAAGACTGCGTAGATCGCCTTGAGAAAGGGCTGTTGTTTGCAGCAATCGTTTCTCCTGACAGGGCTGAAATCACATCTGCGATTTCAGCTGTAGAGTCATTGGGAAAAAGTGTTGCGTCTTCGAATCTAATAGTGTGTGATTGCTCAATATCGGATGAAATGCTACGTGAGCGATATTTCGCAGATGCGTTTTTTGGTAAAGTTGTGGACAGCGTCCTCTCCCAATGTAAGATGGACAATTGCCATTTGCCACCGGTGGGAAATTATTTGAGGTTTAAATTATTAAGCGCAAAACTTTTTAATAAGACAGGGAAGCGATGCTTGCTTGTGTGCCCGAATTTCTCTGAGTGTTTGAAAGCGTCGGGTGAACGAGCTGTTAACGACATTTGTGGACTGTTTGTATCGATAGCAGATGCGGGACATAAGGATAGTGATTGTAAGGATAGAATGAATGTCTCGTACTTATTAGGGGCGACAATTCCCATCCGAGATGTTGAGACGCATAGATGTTGCCGTGGCGAGTCTGGCAAGTTTGCAGAGTCTACGCTTCGTTCACGTGTTCGTGATTGCTTGATAGGAGAAATGGCATGAGGAGAAACAAGCCAGTTGCTGTGCAGAGATATGATTTCTCGCAGCCCAAAGATCTCCCTTTTACTGGACGCGAGGATATTTGTAAAGATGTGGAAGAAAAGTTATCGGCTGGGAGGTCGATATTACTTTGCGGCATTAGGCAGGTTGGGAAGACAAGTATTGTCAAACAAGTAAAGAAATCACTTAAATCGCGCAAAGGCTATGTGTGTGTGGAGGTCACCATGGAGGATGTTTATGATTGCGGGACCCCCTACGTTGAGATGTTTGCCTTTTTGGTTCTCAATGAAATATCTGAGGAATGTAAAAAGGCAGGAGTCAATGCCGCTGCTCAAAAATGGACGCCGCAGTTCGTTCGGAAGGTTGTCAAGCAGGTCCATAAAAAATTAGGGGTGCGTATAATACTGTTTGTTGAAGAGTTGGTAAAGTACCGCACATGGAAAGACTCAGACGGAACGGCTTTCCTAAATATGCTTGAAGCGTTTGTTGAAAATGGGGATGAAATAGGAATTTCGCTTTGCTTGATTTCGCAGTTGTCTATGGAGATGATTCGCCAGAAGACCCCTGGAAATTGTGGAGGCCTTTGGTCGCGACTTTCTAATAATCAGGTGTTCGTTCCGCCTTTCCAGAAAGAGGAACTTGCATTGTTTTGTAATCATTCGTCTATTCCATCACAATCAGCAATTGAAGAGCTCTACAATAGAACGAGCGGATATGCTGACTTGGTATTTCCTGTAATACACGCTTGCGATAAATTGCCTGGAGAACGACGTGATGGATTAGTTCTACATGTGCTTGGAGAAGAAGAATTGAGGCTGCGCCTGCGGGAAGATATTCGCGAAACTTGTGATGTGTATCAAGAGTTTGATTTGTATAGGGTTGAGCAAGTCTCGGAATCGCTACGAAGCGACTATCAGAAGATGGGCTTGATTGATGCTGATGGCAAGTTCGTCTTCTCAGAGTGGGTGTCATATATGGGGACCTCTTGTGTGCATAGTGTGGATGGCAATCAATCGCAAGACTTGAAATCATGCATAATTATTGATATTGACAGGCGCTGTGTTGAACTGCCTGGGCAACCCGACAACCCAATAAATTTTGACGGTGTGTTGTTCCTTCTTGTGGCGTTGACGTTTAATGGGTTTGGAAGCAATGCCGCTCCGAAGCAATGGAAAGAAAGAATCCGAAAGATTTCGAACGCATCTGAAACGATTTCCGACCAACGGTTTTCTTGGTGCAGGGTGAATATGCATTCGCTAGATATCTATGATAAACTGCGAGATATACGAAACGGATTTGCTGAGAAACTTGTTGTTCCGGCTGGTTGTGAATGCCGGGTTGTTCCCAAGTCTTCGCGGGGTAAAGGAACAAACAAGAGAAATGAACCCGCAAATTGGGATTCCTTTTTTCGCGTTGAATGGAGTTTGGGAAATGAAAAAACTGAGAAATTCCCATCAGATAAATTTCCAAACGGGTTAGCAGCGTTGTTTCAGCCTTGACTTTGAGTAACCTATACACTGTCTTATGCAAAGGGACGCCTCTTGGCGTCCTTTTGCTTTATTGAGTACCCATAAAGTTTCCCATAGAACTTCCCATCCAAACCCATAAAAAGATAGGATAAAATACGCACCGTCTTGACCACCACAAGGTCGTGCGGAAGGACCGCAAGTCCTTAACGGTCAGAACAAAGGAGGAAGAAACTATGGAATACTATGACGATGACGAACTCAACGAGTTCATCCAGGAGCTGGAGGGCCAGAATCAAGATGGCCGCCCGGAGATGTGCCGCAATTGCGACTTCGATTGCGATGAGCCGGACGAGAACGGATGCCCGTTGATGGCCCTCTGATAACTCCTATGTGAGTTGACACGGAAAGGACCACTGCGATGTAGCATACTCGATACTCGCCCCTCAACGCTGGAGCGTGGCCGATGGTGAAGCGGTTGACGGTTACCGCGGGGACACCACATCCCCTAGAAAAAATAGAAGAACACCGCCCGGCTCATGCGAGCAGTTTAGACGGGTCCAGAGACCTTTCTCTCCCTGCATCTTAGTGGATGCCATATCGAAAGGTGCCTCTCCGAGCGGACTGTCTCCCATGATCTCGTTTGCATCACCGACACCAGAACGAGAATACGTTGAAGCCGTATAAGGATTGGGGTTCGCATAAGCCTCCCGAAAGTGATGCGAATCAGGGCTGCTGTGACCCCAATTATCGGTGACGGTAAATGATGGGGAAACTGCGAGGTAACAATATGCGGTGTTGCCTTGCTATTTCATGGTTCGCACAAGGGGTGGTGACAGGAATGGACTCCACTCTTCGGCTTTAAGTTAACTTTATAAACCTAGGAAACTAAATGAAAGGAATTGTTCAAATGAATCAAGAAATATACAGAATTGCAAGGAATGCAAATGGCCCAGTCAGCCTGTCAAGGCTGGCGGATATGCTTGGTTATGATACCTCGCGAGGAGTCGCTAAGAGAGTCGCTGCGGCATACTGGTGGTACTACAAAGGTGGTAATGAGACTGCCGCCGCCGAAATTGCGCGTACGTTTGTTGATCGGAACGGCAATTACGCTTGGTGGCTCTAAGCCAAAACACACACGAAGACAGGCGGCGGGTTCTTTTGAACTCGCCGCCAGTCTTTTCACATATGAAAAGAAAGGAACTAAACAATGAATAACAATGAATTTTCAATGCTGGATGCACAAGAAAACAATCCGCCGATGGTCGATTTTGGGGCGGTCTTTGCGGACGGCCCCGCCGTTTGCGACTACACAAATTGTATCGCAGAAATAGGTAAATTTTTGAGCGTGATTGGCGGGCTCATGGGGCGTTATCTTGAAAAGAAGGAACTTCGGGAATGTGAGTCCTACTTACGCAGGCAGTATCAACAACGCCATCCGTTTGCGATGGGCGGCGATCATGATACGCATATCTATGAAACGCCTTGGCAACTGGCGAATGGAACGAGAATTTGCATTCGTATGACCCTGCTGCTGCGCAACTCCATCAAGGTCCCTACGGCCAACAAGAAGATGTCGCTGTTTGAACTCTGCGAGCCGTCTGGTGAGCCTCTTGGGACAATGCGCACATTGCCTTGGCATATCGACAATTACAGGGAAATCGCCAATGCCGTAAGGGCTGCCATGCGGTGCCGATTCCCGCATGAATTGCTTGGGAATACTTTGGCGTGCTCCTGGATCAAGGCGGGCGCAAAGGAAGACCTGCCTTGCACGATATACTTGGGCGAGACTCTGGAGGGCGAAGACCTGTCGATTCGGTTCAGGCCTGTCGCCGGGAAGAATCAAGATAACCAGATACACGTCAAGGCCTCTCTTGTGGTAGGCGAAGAGGAGGTGTCGCTCCAGTCTCTGCAGCCGCCTCTGTTCAAACACATTAGCCCGGAGTGCTTTAACAGCGACTCTTCCGATCAATTCAATGATATGCTCGGACGCATTGAGTTCGCTCTTTACAATGACTGGTTGTCCGTGATAAAGGCGCGTTATGATTATCTCTGGAACTTCCAAAATCAGCATCACATGCAAGAAGGGATTGTTCCTGTGTCTCTACAGGGTGGAATCGCTGCCGAAGTCTTTCATACTGGATTTTGGACAGATGCAGGAGAGGCGGTCTATGGTCTTTGCCGAGATCGTGGGGCTGATGGCCGTTGGCGTTGCATCAATTGGGTCCATGCCGTGCATCTCAGTGGTGTGGGAGTTACACGCCTACCTCTAGCGCCGAATTGGGATCTCGAATGGCATCCTTTTGATGTACAAATGTCCAGGGTAGAATTGTCTCGCCATGTCTTGGATCATGCGTCTCGCTGGGCGTCAAAAGAATCCTTGACGGGTGATAAGGATGGGCTGGGGCACGATGTATTTGTGTCTGATGAACTGAAAGAAGAAATGTATGGTTACGCCTGTAAAGAGTTGTCGGCAAGCATTGCATACGCAACGGCTCATCCCGAAGAGATTGCCTATGGCTATTACAACCCAGTTGTCGACCGTGCGAACGGCAAGTACTCCCCCGTGGCGATTTTCCTGCCCGGCTTCTTCGTTGTGGAGGACGGGAGGAAGACGCCGAGAGCGATTTTCGTGCTTCGCCTAAAAAAGGATGGGTCGCATCCGTACTATGAGATTCCAACGATCCTTCCCGTTTCATACGTGAGAAGGTCCGTTGAGGTTCTTGGATTCGGATCGCCTTCTTGGGTGTCAGGTGATACTGGGATGCAGACTAACATCGTGAAGGAGGTACGCCTTGTGGCGTGAGGCGGCAGTCAATTTTGGCGTGGGTGGCCATTGAACAACAATTCAAGCCGGCAAACGGTAGAAAGGAAAAAACAAATGAGATTCGAAATTACCTATCAGGATTCCTACGCAGATTGCGACAGGATCTGTGCAGAGGAAGACGAACCCTTCAGCGTCCCATCGTTTGACGATGTCTGGCGTCCTTGCTATGGCGGTGAAATTCTCGATGACAATGATAATGTGATCGAGGATGAAATCATCATATACCGCCACGTGACCTATATTCTTCGCGAGGATAACCTCTATGCCGTTGTAGGTCGCAGGGGTAAGGAAATCCCGTGGCGTGATTACGATCCTGATTATGGCCAAGATCAAGATTGAAAAGCTCCAAAAGAAAGGAAGTGAAAATATGGCAGATACACCCAAAGTCGCTGTGGCGACAACGAAAAGGTCTTCGAGCCCCCATGTGAGTCGAAGTCCTGCGGAAGAAGACGCTCATTGGCGTCGAGTTATGGTTTTCCTTCAGCAGGCAGATACAATCTTAGACTACCTTTTGCGCCGCGTCTATGCTAAGCGCAAGGGAGAAGACCTATCAGAACCTGCGTTGTACGCGCAGACGGCTGACGATGACGGCCCGTTGACCGACGAGCTTGTCGTGGGCTACCTTGAGGCAATCGCGGGGCAGGCGCGGGCAGGATTCATAGACGGAAGCGGCCTGCCGTTCTTCTCGATAGACGACTACCTGAAATCAACAAAGGAGAAGGGAAATGCGTAAATCATCCATATCTCTAGCATGGAGAATGAGCTTGTTGGCGTATCTACCAATCGGCTGTCTGACTCCGTTCGGCATGAGGCTTCTCGATACGCTCGGCGTCCGGACTCCACTGTCGGACATGATTCTCTTGAGCGCACTCTTGCTACCGATCTTGGGCATATTCCTGTGGGGGTTGATCGCAGAGACGTTTTGGTCTCGGATGCTGGAGAATTCAGGTTGGTTGCGCTTTGCTGTCAGGTGGGCTATCCCAATTTTCATTGGCGAGGCCGCTTTTGTAGCATTGATATACCACGCGGGAGAGTTGCTGTGGCCTGCTTGAATTCAAGTGCGGTGTTGTCATCGGTGACGCTTCGCCGCATTATACTATAGTGGGTGAAACATTATGAAAGGGTCGCATTGACATGGAGAAGCAAATGAAAAAGAGAATGAGAACAGTATGCATGGCGTTGGCTGTGGTCGGGTTGGCGTCTGGAGCGATGGCTGAGCGCGAATGCCGAAGACCGATTGAGGGCGCGAGCGAAAAACAGAGGCAGGAACGACTTGCCCTAGTGATGGAACGACTTGCCCTCTCGAGGAAACTCTACCTTAGCGGTAAGCGTCTGTACTGCGGTATAGACTGCGATAGGGATCTCGCGGCTGCGGCGAGACAGTATCGGAAAGCCGCCGACATGGGACATGTGAGAGCGCAGTACTCTCTCAGTGTATGTTATCACAACGGGCATGGTGTCGGACGCAATATGAAATTGGCCGCAGCATGGTGCAAACGGGCGGCAAACCACGGTCATCCGCTGGCGATGTTCACGATGGGAGTGTATCGGCATTCGGGCATGGGAGGCGTGACAAATGCGGCAGAGGCCTGCCGGTGGTTCAGGTTGGCGGCGCGACATGGGATTGGCGATCCAGACTTCGAATCTGGTCTTGACGAGTCTGAAGGGTGTGGTCGAGAGGCGTCGCTTGCTTGGATTGCAAACAGAGCTGAGGAAGGCGATGCAAATGCCATATATTGGTATTCGAGGTGCCTTGCCCGTGGTTGGGGTGTGCCGCGAGATGATTCTGCTGCGCGGGAGCTTTTGCTTGAAGCTTCCTCGCTGGGGCATTCGGTTGCAAAGTGCATGGTTGGCCGCGACAAGTGGTACGGAAGGTTGCCTGGCGGCCGAGACGAAGGGCTTAAACTTGTTCAGGAAGCGGAAGAGCAGGGGAACGCAACAGCATATCGCTGTCTGGAAAACCTGGAGCGTTCCGGTGGTCTGTGATGTAGATGGCGAGGTCCGCCTAGTGATTTGACATGTTGACGATTGGACAAACATGAAATGTTCACAAATCGCAAATGTCAATTTGTATTTGCGGCACTGATGACATTTGTGAACAATCTTCTATGTCACAAGGAGAAACCTCAAATGTCAATGTGACACAACACTGGTGTGCGACCACGAACGCTCGGCACGTTGCCGGGCGGCGCTTCGCGCCCTGTGCGCGGCGGAACGACGCAACGGCTTGTAGGCCTTCGGCCTCCGCCATGCGTCGTTCCGCCGCGCAGGCCTGTCGGCTCCCGGCAACGCGCCGAGACACGAAAGCCGCCTTCGCGGCACACGAAAAGCACGAAAATTTGATATACTTTGCGCCATGAAACAGCCGATGATATATCCAGAGGAGTGTTATGCCATTCGCGGCGCCGTATATGAAGTCTATCGCGAACTTGGAAACGGTTTCAGGGAAGAGGTCTATCAGCAATGCCTTGAACGCGAGTTCGCGTCCCGAGGCATTCCTTTTGACGCGAAGAAAGAGCTTCGCATCTTCTACAAGGGCGCACCCATAGAAAAGACGTATGTTCCGGACTTTCTCTGCTATGACAAGATAATCGTCGAGATAAAGGCCGTGGCGGAATTGACGAAGGAACATCGTGCGCAACTGCTGAACTATCTTCGTCTTACCGGCTGCAAGCTCGGATTGCTTGTCAACTTTGGCGCATATCCCAAGTCCGTGGTCGAGCAGTGGGCGGGGGGACAACCCTGTTTCGTGCGTTTTCGTGTCGGGCTTCAGGCCCGCGTTCGTGTCCGACGGGCAAAAAGCCCGAAGGGCTGGCGGTGGAGGCCTTGCGGCGTCCCGACGCAGTCGGGGAAAGACGCAAGGCCGAAAGCGCCAAGCCGTCGCAAGACGGCGGTTCGCCCGTCGGCTTTCGTGGTCGCGCGGAATGCGCCCGGGCACCCCG
>Ga0265298_10002382_pt1 | contig 26243 bp, 23 predicted proteins | sample AusTroGonzalo_MG_3_FD_193486 | JGI IMG/M metagenome (GOLD analysis project Ga0265298, IMG submission 193486) | Bovine rumen microbial communities from tropical cattle in Woodstock, Queensland, Australia - Gonzalo_01 | ecosystem: Host-associated > Mammals > Digestive system > Stomach > Rumen ...
GGTCCTTGATGGTTCCCATCATCAACCTCAAGCCCCTTACCAACGAGGAGGTCTTCGTCCTGCTGGGAACCATCAAGGACCTGCACGAGCAGAGGTACGAATACGAATCAGGCATCACCGACGACATGCTGGAAACCTATCTCAAGACGGTCATGGCCAGCGTCGTATCGTCGACTATGCTCACTCCAAGGGAGATCACGAGGGACCTGATCAGCCTGCTGGACACCCTGCACCAGAACCCCGACCTGGAGTTCCTGGACCTGGTGGAGGGAAGGGTCGTCAACGCCGATGCCAACCCGGATGACGAGATCATCGAGGACCTCGAGGTATGAACGACTACTTCGAGAAGCTCCCCTGGTTCATCAAAGAGTACATCCACAACTGCAGATGGTCCGGATTCAGGGAGATCCAGAACCAGACCTTCGATGCGTTATATTCCACCGACGACCACATACTGATATCGGCCGGCACATCCTCCGGTAAGACCGAGGCGGCGATGTTCCCCGTCATCGGTTCCCTGTACAGCAATCCGCCGGACAGTGTCGGCGCACTCTATGTCGGACCCCTCAAGGCACTCATAAACGACCAATTCGAGAGGATGGGTCCGGTACTCGGCGAATCGGAACTGAAGGTCACCGGTTGGCACGGCGACATCAGCAAGGCTTCCAAGGACAGATTGATCGACCGGCCGCAGGGCATCCTCCAGATAACCCCCGAATCGCTGCAGAACATCCTGTCCTACAACCCTGAGGAGGTGGAGAGGCTGTTCCGGGATCTCCGGTTCATAGTTATCGACGAGGTCCATGCGTTCATGGATTCCGACAGGGGGCTGCAGCTTCTCTGCTGCCTCCAGAGGCTGGAGGTCCTGGCACATTGCGAGCCCAGGAGAATCGGGCTGTCCGCCACGATAGCCAACAGGGAGGCCGCCGCAGAATGGCTGAAGGCCGACACGGGGAGACACGTGAGCATCGTCTACGACCGGGCCGGTAACGGGCGCAGCATCCGCATCAGATATAACGCGTTCCCGCTCCCCGATCCGGAGACAGAGAGCGTAGACAGGAAGAGGGCGATCACATCGTACTACCTCGACCTCTTCAGAGAGACGCATGGATACAACTGCATCGTGTTCACCAACAGCAGGCACAGCGCCGAGATGACCGCCAAGTCGTTGAGGATCGTGTCGGAGAGGAAAGGGTGCCCCGACGAGGTCACCATCCATCACGGCAGCATCTCCAAGGAGTACAGGAAGAATGCGGAGGACAGGCTGAAGGACCCCTCCGTAAAGAACACGACGGTGGCAACGGTGACCTTGGAGCTGGGCATAGACGTCGGGGACCTGGACAAGATAGTGCAGATAGACGCTCCGTACACCTGTTCCGGTCTCGTTCAGAGGATGGGGCGTTCAGGAAGGAGGGGCAACGGCCAGAACCTGGTCCTCATGTGCAACGAGGATGCGGAGGAATGGTGGGCGACCCTCGACGGGGTCTCCATGAGCCTCGTAAAGGCCGTGGCCATGTCCGAGCTAGTCCTCAACGAGGATTGGACGGAACCCGCGGAACAGAACACCATGCCCTTCGGGCTGCTCTACCATCAGACGATGGAGTACCTCCGCTCGGGGATAGGATGCAAGTTCTCGACGCTCGTCTCGGACGTGCTGTCTATGTATCCCTTCAGGAACATATCCAAGGACCAGTACAGGCTGATGGTCAAACACCTGGTGAACCTGGGCCATCTGGAGATAATGGCCGATCAGACCATACTGATCGGAGAGAGGGCGGAGAAGGTCGTGTTCAACAGGGATTTCTGCTCCGTGTTCACCGCTAAGAAGGAGGTTCTCGTTAAATGCGACGGGAAGACCGTCGGTTCCATACAGAACATGCCACAGGAGGACGACCTCATCCAACTGGCGGGACGCGTATGGAGGGTGCTGAAGGCATCCAAGGAGAAATCCGCCGTCGAGGTCGAGGAATGCGACGGGGATGCGGCGAACCCGTGGAGGTCCGGAACTCCCCCCACCCACACGAGGATCATGAAGAAGATGCTGGAGGTACTGGAGAGCGACGATGAGTACCCGTACCTGGACGGTCCCGCGAAACAGCGTCTCGAGGAGAGCAGGGCCAACGCCAGGGCCAACGGCATGACGGTCATGTTCTCCGAACGGAAGGGAGGATACAGGATGTATCCATGGCTGGGAACCAAGCAGTTCGACACGCTGAGGAGGGTACTGCAGAAGGTCGTCGGGACCGATTCAATCCGCGCCTATCAGCCCTACTACATCGACATACGCACCAAGCTCTCGGAGGATCAGATCGTCGAAAGGGTTTACAGGTACCTGGAGGATCGCGACCTGGCGGCGCTGGTCTACGACGACGATCTGATCAAGTTCGGGAAGTACGACAGATACGTTCCCGAATCCCTGCTGGTGAGGGAGTACATAGCGGACAGACTGGACACCGACCTTGAACTGTGAATACGCATCGCCGTATCCCCGCGAACGCCTTATTATAAATGAAGTCTTCACGGACAGCATGCATATCTCCAACAGGATAAACGACATCCCGATGTCGGGTATCAGAAAGATGTTCGACCTTGCGGGCCCGGACTCCATCAACCTTGGTCTCGGAGAGCCCGACCTCGCACCGCCGAAGGAAGCCATCGAGGGAATGAACAGAGCGGCATCCGCCGGACGCAACAAGTACGGCCCCACTGCAGGCATCCCCGAACTCAGACAGGCGGTCGCCGACAGATTCAGGAGATACGGCGACATCAGCGGTTCTAACATAATGATCACGCCCAGCGGATCCTCCGCCCTTCTGGAGATAACCATGAGTGTCGTGAACCCAGGGGACGACGTCCTCATCCCCAGTCCGGGATTCGTCATATACGGTCCCCACTCGCAGCTGGCCGGCGGAACCTACACCGAGTACAAGCTCACGGACGGGGACTTCCAGCCGGACATTGACGACATACAGTCCAAGATCACACCCAGGACCAAGATGCTGGTCGTCACGAACCCCTCCAACCCCACCGGGGGCGTCCTCAACGAGCAGAGCTACAAGGCGCTCTGCGACATAGCCGAGGACAAGGACATCACAATCCTGGCGGACGAGGTGTACGAGTCGTTCATCTACGAGGGCAAGCATTACTCTTTCATGAACCAGCTGGACAGAGCCATAGTCGCCAGCGGTTTCTCCAAGATGATGGCCGTCACCGGATGGAGGATGGGATTCATCTGCGCCAGCGAGGAGATGATGGAATACTTGATCAAGATGCAGTACCACGTGTGCGCCAGCCCCAACATGCCGGCGATGTACGGCATACTGGACGCCCTCCCGACCATCGACCCCTACCTTGACGATGCCAGAAAGGTGTACAGGGCCAGGAGGGACCTCATCTGCAAGAGGATCAACGAGATCCCCGGTATGAACATCCAGCCCCCGAAGGGAGCGTTCTACGCATTCCCGTCGTACGAACTCGATATGAAATCGCAGGACCTGGCGGGGGAGCTGGTGAAGGCGGGGCTGATCTGTACACCGGGATCGGCGTTCGGCAGGTACGGCGAGGGACACCTGAGATTCTCCTACGCCGCAGACGAGAGCAAGATAAACGCGGGTATGGACATACTCGAATCCACAATGAAGAAACTGAGATGATTGATATGGCAGGAGAATTGGATCCCAACGCAAGCCTTTTCGGAGAACCCGAAGAGGAGAAGAGCCCCGAAGAGATGCTGAACGAATACTCGTTCGGGAAGAACCCCAACAGGGCTGTCGCCATGGAGGAGCTCTTCGGAAGGAGGCTAATAGACGAGACGATGGCGGACGAGAACCTCCCCCTGGAGGGGAAGATGTCCTTCATCTTCAAGGCCACCGCCCACGGCGTCCTGGATATGATAATGGAAAGCCTCCAGCCCGAGTACAGGGAGGAGGTAGCGACCAGCCTCGACTCTTTCCTCGGAATGAATCTGGTCAACCACAGGTTCAAGGTGGACCTCATCGACGCGGTAATGACCGAGCTCGGAAAGGTCCAGCAGAACTCCGGCGAATCCGACGAGGATTTCGAACAGAGGCTGATGGACATGGAGGAATCCTGGTGGAGCATCCCCCAGCCTGTCCTCAACGGGCGCAACCCCAACGACGCCATCAGGGAAGAGATGGGAAGATACGGATTGAATCAGTGATGTCAGGAGAATGGTTCACAGCCTCTGCTCCCGGGAAGTTCGTGGTGCTCGGAGAGCATTCGGTGGTTTACGGCAAACCGGCCGTGGTCCTTGCGACGGATCGCAGGATAACATGCAGCGTACGCAGGAGCAGGAGCAACACCCTCAACGGCATATACCTCGATTTCAAGAAACAGCCCCACTTCAACTATCTGACCAGGGACCTGAACCATTGTCTCGACTTCCTCACGACGAGCGAGATCCCCTCCGGTTCCGGCATGGGGTCGTCCGCGGCTCTTTCCGCGGCGTTGGCGCTGGCCATCCGCTCGGAGAGAGGGGAATCGCCCACAGAGCTGTCCCTCGTGGAGGAGGCGTACGGGGCTGAGCTCCATGCACAGGGCAACGGATCGCCCATGGACGCATCCGCATGCGTCCACGGAGGCGGCATCGCCATCAACGTCAACGACGGTTCCGAGGAGCTCTGGACCATATCCCGCAACGACAGGACCTGGAAGGTGACGGACATCCCCGTTCCGGAACTGTCCTTCGTCATAGGGAACACCGGGATCAAAGCCCCTACGGGACCGCAGGTGGACAAAGTCAGGAGATACCACAACAGGAACGGCTTCGCCAATGACATAATCAACGAGATGGGAGACGTCACCCTCGAGGGATACGATGCCCTCAGGAAGGGGGACTGCGAAAAGCTGGGCCGTCTGATGACGCAGGACCACAAGCTGCTGTCCATCCTAGGTGTTTCGTGCAAGGAGCTGAACACACTCGTGAACGCATCCCTGCCCTATTCCTACGGGGCGAAGCTCACGGGATCCGGCGGAGGCGGATGCATGGTCGCTCTGACCGATAGACCGGAGAAGGTGGCCGAGATCATAGAATCAAGGGGCGGGACCCCCTATATCATAAAGAGCGGATCCGAAGGGGTCCGCATGGAGACGGGGGTCGCCAGAGGAACCCCATTGGACATACCGATGACCAGGTGATTGAGAATGGGAATGATAGAGGATGAGATCGCGAGACTGATGCAGAAATGCATAAGCTGCGGAAAATGCACCCCGTACTGCCCTGCCAACAAGTACGGAGGGGTGGACCCCCATGAGATCATGATAGGCGGAGAGGAGGATGTCTCCACTTGCGTCCTCTGCGGCACATGCTCGCAGGTGTGCAGAAGGAGCGACCCGTTCACCGTCATGAGGGACCTGAAGGCCCTGGCGAACGACCTCCACGTCTCCGAGGCGTACAAGTCCACGGGATATGCTATGCCCAAGACCGATCATCCTTCCTCAGAGGAACTGGTATATGATTGGGACGGGGACGACGCATACATCATGCCCGGATGCGTAGTGCACTGCAAAGCGCCGTATCTGGAGTATGCCGCGATGATGGCCGTCAAGGCCGTCGGGAAGACCTGTTCCGAACTGAAGGACTCTGGATGCTGCATGCGCCCCCCTCAGTTCAGGGAGATGCAGGAGACCGAGAGGCATGAGGCCATCGTGAAGATGATCAGGAGTGCGAACGGCAAGGAGGTCATCACGCTCTGCGGTGGCTGCACCGAGGCCATCGCCGACGACGGCGAGAAGACATCGAACATGGTGGAGTTCCTGTACAACAACATCGATAGACTCCCGAGGTTCGACAGGAAGTTCAAGGTCGCCCTGGAACCCGGATGCTCGTGCATGCCCATGAAGAAGCAAATGGTCGCCATCGTCGAGGCTATGGGCCTGGAGTTCGTCAACAACGGGATGGGATGCTGCGGAAAGGAATCGCCTCTCGCTGAAGCGATGATGGCCGACAGAGAGAAGGAATGCGGCAACGGATGCATGATCGTCGTGGCCTGCCCCAAATGCTTCACCAAATACGATGCACATCCCGATGGCATGCCGGTACTGTTCCTGTCGGAGCTCGTCGCATGGGCGGACGGCCATACGGAGACGTTCAAGTACCACAACATACCGATCGAACCCGATAAAGAGGATTTCTACAAACCCAGGTTCGACGGATTCATACCCAAGGAAAGCAAGGGTATGCGCTGGTAAAACCGATGATGGATCCGGGGTGCGTTCGGACGTGCCCGGACTCTTCTTTTATTTGATTGAAAAAAGGGGCCGGTGCCCCTTGAAATGTTTCAGATGAGGTCCTCGAATCCCTCGACTACCTTGGGATACTTCTCCTTGATAGCCTTCAGGAGGTTGAATACGGTGACGTTCTTGATCTCCGCGGTCTTGATCAGCTTGATGATCTCGTCGATGACATCGTCGTCGAGGGTCGCGAGCTTCTCCTTCGCCATCCAGTTCCTGAACAGCTTGTCCTCCATCCTGTCGCGCCATCTCTTCTCGTAGGGCTGCAGGGCCTTCTTGGAGAAGTCACCGGTCTTGTTGAGCTCCGCCAGCAGCTGTCCGGCGTACATACCGGTCCTGCATGCGTGGCAGATTCCTCCGCCTGTGATGGGATCGATGACCCTTGCGGCGTCCCCGACGAGGACGATGTTGTCGTCCACGGTCTCGTCGAGTCCGGGGAGCGTAGAGACGAATCCTCCCATGATCTCGAGGATCTGACCGTCCTTGAACCTGGGGTCCTGGGCGATCCACTTGTCGAGGTAGTACTTCGCATCGGCCTTGCCGGTGCACTTGGTACCCATGACACCGATACCCACGTTGGCGATGCCCTCGCCCTTGGGGAATATCCAGATATATCCTCCGGGTGCGCAGGAACCGATGATGAACTCGCAGTAGTCGGGGACGATGTCGATGTTGCACATCCTGTACTGGATGCAGGAGTCGATGTCGTTGAGCTTCAGTGTGGTGTCCATTCCGGCCCATCTTCCGACCTGGGACTCATATCCGTCGGCCGCGACGATGACCTTGGCACGGATCTCGATCTCCTCCCCCATGGACTTGGCCTTGATGCCGACGATCTTCCCGTTCTCGCGGATGACCCCTGTACAGGACGTCCTCATCATGATCTTGGCTCCAGCCTTGGCGGCGTCCCTTGCGAGGGCCTTGTCGAACAGGTGCCTCTCCAGCACATATCCGACCTCGTTGCCCGCCTTGGACTCGTCCAGCTGGTATGTCGTTCCCTTCGTGGACTTGATGATCGCACCCTTCATGTCTCCTCTGATCCATGCGGGCTCCGGTTTGATACCGACCTCGTCCAGCCATGACTTGGATACTCCCTCGGCGCATCTGAGGGGGGCTCCGATCTCGGCCTTCTTCTCCAGCAGGATGACGTCCATCCCGCCCTGGGCGCAGTACCTTGCGGCCATGCTCCCTGCCGGGCCGGCTCCTACGACGACAGCGTCACAGTAGTATGTCTTCATGGTTCACACCTTCGTAAGGGCACCCACGGGGCAGAGCTTGACGCATCTGCCGCAGTCGATGCAATCCTCGTTGAATTCGAGCACGAAATCGTTGAGGAAAATCGCGTTCTTCGGACAGGATCCCACACAGCCGCCGCAGTGCAGGCACTTGTCTACATTGACCGTTATCATGTGTATCTCTCCCTGTTTATTCGGGGCCCCTCTCGTCGATGGGCACGATGAGCGCGGCATCGATCTTGTCGGCCTCCTCCTTGTGAAGCTTCTTCCACTCATCCAAGGGGATGGAGAACTTGGCTTCGATCTCTCTGCGGAACTCGGGTCCGCTGTTATAGGCACAGAAGGGGTACAGGCGGCAGTCGGGCGTGATATAGTGAACGCCGCAGCGCCTCACCCTCTCAATGTCGTAGTTGTAACTATCCTGGAAGTGCATTCCGGCGACCAGCATCATCTTCCACGAGAAGTTGGCCAGCGCTTTCTTGGAATCGCTTCCCATGACACCGGAGACCAGATCGATGAACTTCTTCTTGGTCATGCCCTCCGGCATCTTGCTCTCGTCCACGCAGCTGTTCAGTAGCTTGACCAGCTTCACTGCGTAGAGCTTCTTGAACTTCGCATCCTCCATCTTGTCGGACAGCTTGTTCAGTTCCCTGGAGAACTTGTCGACGTCCACGAACCGGGGGAACGGGGTGACATTACCGTTCTCATCCTGGAACAGGTATGTCGCGATACCGCAGTGGGGGTGTGTCGTGAATGTGACCTTGCCCTTTCCGAGCAGGAACGATGCGAACTTGGAGATGGGTGCTACCACGGGGACGGGGTACCAGTCGTCCTTGGTGGTGTATCCTGTCTGCTTCTCCATCCTGTCCGCGAGGTCCGTCAGCGTGAACCTTCCGGATTCCAGCTCCTCCTTGGTCACCCTTCCGGTGAACGCCACGGGCTGGAAGTTGACCCCTCTGATGATATCTGAGTTGTCGAATGCGAACTTGACTATGTCTCCCACGAGGTTGTCGTTGACCCCGTTGATGATGACGGGTACGAGGACCACGGACGGGCTGTGGAGTCCGTCCTCCTTGAGCCTCCTGCAGTTCTCGAGGACCTTCTGCTTGTTGGCCCACATCTTCCTTCCCCTGACCCTGAGGTAGATCTCGTCATCCATACCGTCGAACTGGAGGTAGATGGTGTTGAGACCCGCCATCTTTGCGGCCTTGAGGAACTCGTAGTGGTAGGCGAACTCCAATCCGTTCGTCGCTACCTGGACCTGGGCGAATCCCAGTTTCTTCGCGTCAGCGATGATGTCGACGAACCTGGGGTGGACCGTAGGCTCACCTCCGGCGAACTGCACGGCTGTGTTGGCGATGGGGCGCTCGGACCTGAGCGCTACGAGCATCTTGTGGACCTCTTCGAAGGAGGGCTCGTACACGTATCCCTGGTCGTTCGCGTTGGCGAAGCAGATCGGGCAGTGCATGTTGCACCTGTTGGTCAGATCTACGTTCGCGATCATTGTGCATGAGAGCATGTCGATCTTCTGATTGTCGATGACGATGCTCGCTATGTCGTCGTTTCCCTGAATGGTCTCATTCATGGAGTTGTGGATCCCGACTCCGTCGGCGGCGTATCTCTCGGCTTTGAGATAGAGCTCGACATCGGTCCAGATCTTGTCGCAGAAATGTCCGTGCTCAGCACAGTCCTTCTCCATCAGGACCATCCCATCCTTCTCGAAGATGTTGGCCTCGATTATCTTTCCGCATTCGGGACAGATGGACTGTGTCTTCTTCGGCAGACCAGTGGCAGCCGTATAATCTACTGACGTTCTAGTCATAGTACCCTTGTTTGCCCCATACTGTGATAATATAAAATAAGGGACCTCAGTCGCGCGCGTTTTCAGTACCTTTTTTAGCCCCCTGCTTAACTCCGTTATGTTGACCGCAGTATCCGAGTTTTAAATATACGCAACTGAACAAGGCACAACATGATTAACGACAGAATAGGGGGCATGCCCTTTTCGGTATTGGCGGTCGCCATCCTTCTGATGGCTTCAATCGCCGGTGCCGTGACCGCGGAACACTACAGGAGCAGTAGCGGGATCGAGGATGCGGCGGACGACGTCCAAACCCTGGATAGATCGGTCGACGAGATCGTATCCTATGTCGAACAGGAGCTGGGGGTCATCATCCTGAACATCTCGAAGGATGGTTCCCTCGGCTCGCTAGAGGACAGGTCGGAGGTCTTCAAGGACAGGGCATACGATTGGGTCGACGACCGCTTCCCGATGGTCAGCGGCGACGTCACTGCGGACCTTGTCGACCGTTCGTTCGAACTGAGGGTGGAATCCATGGAGATGCTGCAGTACGGCGACGAGGTCGGTGGATTCACCCCGGCCTACCTCCACGGAACGGGGACCATGACACTGAGGGTGCACTCGGACCACGGCAGCTCCGAGAGGGGGATCGAAATCTCCACAGACGGCAGCTATGCACTGCCCCTGTCATCCGAGAGGGGTTCCGTCTTCGAGAGGATGGCGGCGGACGGAGGCATCTCCATTTCACAGATGATGTCTTACGAATTGGAGTCACTGGCACAGTACCGTGTCCTAAACGGTTACGGGGCCAGGACGCAGTACGGGTCCAAGGGGACGGAATCGATAATCACCTCTGACGATGTCAGGAGGGCATATGACAACGCGCTGTCGCTGATAGGGACAATCTGCTTCAGGGACGGCGACGGGGACCTGTACTCCGGGAAGGTGGACCTCGCCGACATGATGGTCGGCGACACCGTGACGATAGACAGGGCATCGTTCTACGGACAGGTGCTGATGTCCTCGGTGGATTATATGGCCGTAAAATGGTTCGACTACCTCTGCGGCGACCGTTTCCTCGATTCTTTGGATTACAAAGCGTCGATCAACAGGATAGCCATGGATGCGCTGATCAACTTCTTCACCGGCGACGACGTGTTCGGTGCAGGCGGATACATAGCCGATTTCATGAAGGGCGCAGGCGTGAAGGAATCGGTCTACCGCTTCCCGGGATCCGGGACGACCACGGTATCCGTGGGCGGGTTCACGGTGACCGTGGAGAATCCCACGGCGGATGTGCTCGAGCAGCCCTGGATAAGGTTCTTCAACATCCACTACCGCATGGGCGAGGACTACCTCCAGGACAGCATCAAACATGTCCTGAATTCCGCGGCGGCGTCGCTGTTCGAATCGGATTATCCGGCGATGGCCATCCGTGTGGATAGTTCGGACGGGGTATCCTTAATCGAACAGGTCTCACAGGCGTATCTGCAGATGGCGGATGAATGCGCATCGGCCCTGGATTCCGTCCTCATGGAATCCCTGGAATCCGAATCGTTCTACGATCCTTTCTACGCTGCCATAGCGGAGACCGTCATGAAGCATGCCGCGGACCTAGCCGACACGGAGGAACTCCTGTCCAGGATAGAGGAGAAGCTCACGGACCTGTCGGGAGATGGAACAGCATCCCTGATGTTGTCGCCGGAGATCCAGCGTGCCGTCCGCGAATACGTCTCGAAGGTCTACTCCGACCTGGCCGTATACGATGCTCTCAGGGAAGTCGAGGGTTCCGAACCCGGGTTGCTGAAACGTGCGATGACCGACATCGTATCGTTCGGATTGGACGTCTCCGGGATCGCCGGGAGCATAACGGACAGGGCCCAAGCACTCGTGCAGGAGATCATGGCCGACTCCTCCACCGACCCGTATTCGGACCCCGTTGAACTGCCAGGAACGGACTTTTTCATCCTGGAGGATGGGGAAGGCAATGTCACCAGGGAGTATCTGGACCTGTCCTTCACAAGCTCCCCTATAGTATCCGAGCCCGCGATACTCAGGGACAAATGCACGCACGTGACCGGTTTCATGGAGGACGTGTGCGCCGCCTACTCCACCACGTTCCTGATCAGACTGTCCGACCGCATCGATTATCATGTGGAAGGGGCCAGTTCGCTTTCATCCGCCATGGGTTCCTCGATAACCTCCGCCTGCGGCGGGATGTTCACCAACGATATCGTTCTGGAGATCAGCGTGGCGAGCGCGTGGGCGCTGGTCGGTGTCACATACAGTGCCAGCGACACAGTTTTCAGCGATGCCTGGGGTGTTCTGTCGAAATATCTGGAGCCCATAATGGAACCTTTGCGCGAGATCATGGAGATCGTGAGGAACGTCATAGACGTCATCAGCGGATGCGTGATGGAGATCGCTAGATACGTCTCCGACATAGTGACGAAGCTGTACGAGAAGATCATTGGCCCCATGAGCGCCCTGGCAGAATGGGTAGAGGAGAACATCGGCGGACTCATAGACGAGGGCCTCCTGGACATCTTCTACAGCCTGAACCTGACCGAGCAGGACTTCGGTTTCGAATACCTCGGATACAGGTTCGAGCTGTCCCTGGACCTCGCCTCCATGCTCTCCAACGTCAAGACCCTCTTCACCGCTACCCTGTCGGGTCCTGTGGCCGGCCTGACCGTTGTCGCCAGCATCACGGCGAAGGTGAAAGGGGAGGTGAACGCCAACAACGTATTCGTCACAGGGAAGGCGACGATACAGTCCGATGACTGGAAGGTGAAGGTCTCCATGGATCCGCTGATGAAAAGCAGCAAGCATCTGATCACCGTATCCGCCGACATCGGGGATGCGGACATCGACATCGTCATGCCCGACCTGGAGGACTACAACGAGCTGGGCTTCACCCTGAGCAGGACCCCCGGGATCGGACAGGCCCTGAGCAATATCCCTGTACCCGGACTCGGGGTGAACCTCGGATTGGATGCGGGCGTGAGCATCAAGTACTCGGCACCAATGAACACGGGCCTCTTCATCAACGAGTACGAATCGAATCCGAAAGGAGAGGACAGCGGCCACGAATGGGTGGAGCTCCTTAACAACTCGGACAAGGCCATCGAACTCGATGGGTACACCCTTACTGCGGCCTCGGACCGCAAGAAGGTCATGAAGCTCGAGGGCACGATTTCCCCCGGGGAGTTCATGGTCATCGACACCAAGTTCCTCCTGGTTAACTCGTCCGGAAAGATGACCAAGAACGGTGACGGGTTGACGCTGAAGGACCCCGAGGGCGCGGTGGTGGATAAGACAGGGACCCATAAGGACGAGAACGACGACGGCAGGACGTGGCAGAGGTCCTACGACGGTGCCGGGGACTGGGAGTTCAAGGAATCCACCATGGGTAGGTCCAACGGGTCCTACGTGTCCAACAAGCTGATAACCGCCCAGGCGGCCAAGGACATAATGGTCTCCGCCGTGCAATCCGCCTTCGACGAAGTGGGTTCCATAACCGATCTCGACAGCATGCAGGAGATCGTGAAACTGACGGTGAAGCATGCCGTGGACAAGGTCATCAAGAAGGTCTCCGGCTGCCTGGTGGAGGCCTCTGTCTTCGTGAAGGTGGATGTGCTCGATCCCACATCCACGGCGTCGGCCGGGATCAGGATAGCACTCAGATGCGATTCGGACCTCGTGGAGGACGTGCTGAAGTACATCGCCGGGAAGATCGAATCCATAGCCCTCTCCATGAAGAATCCGTACAGGATAGACGGCGTGGCCGCATTCACGGACAACATCGACCTCGAGGTCACATTCGGTGCGAAGGTGCAGTACCCCGGGATCCTGGCCCGCTCGCTGGAGTACCTCCCGAAGGTCGAACTGGGGGTGACGTTCAGGACCAACATGTCCGCTCTGAGCAGGATAGTCGGCGAGGATGTCGGGACCCCGAGCGTGGAATGCGGGATCAGGATCATAGACTGCCCCCTGGAGATAATCCCCGCGAGGATGTCGCCGAAGAATGGTATGGACCACGACATGTGGCTAATAAAGGTGAAGGTGGAATGGGACTGAACCTCACGCGCGCGACATTCTTATCTATCGGTACGGAATCCCTATGGACATGGCCGGAATAGATTACAAGATACCCACCGTCCTCACTGCGGACGAACTCATGGAGAAGGCTTTCCACAGGGCATCCAAGATCTACAAGAACGGCACCAACACACTGGATACCCGCAAGAAGACGGCGCTAGCCAAGGTCACCGCCGCAGGGGATATCGTGGTCACCGCCCTCTCCGGTTATGTGGACAGGTTCCCGAGGATGGAGAAGGAGGACGACTTCTTCCCGGAGCTCGTGGACATCGTCATAGGCATCGACCAGTACAAGAAATCGCTGGGAGCGGTCAACTGGTGCGCCACAAAGGCGGAGAAGCTGAAGAACGACACGCTGAAGGACATCAGGCGCTCCAAGGACCCCGAGGTCATCGAATCCCTCAGGAGAGGGTTCTACGGAAGACTGAATTCCTATGTCGACAGGATCGACGACGACCTTCTCTTCCTGCAGGAGGCCAAGAACAAATTCAGGAAACTTCCCGCTGTGGACCCCAACGTACCTACCATAGTCGTCGCCGGATTCCCCAATGTGGGGAAGAGCAACCTGGTTACCGTCATGTCCACGGCGGAGCCCGAGATAGCCCCGTACCCCTTCACCACGAAAGGGATCATCGTGGGACACATCCAGGACGACTGGAGGAAGTACCAGATCGTCGATACGCCCGGTCTCCTCGACAGGGAGTTCGAGAAGAGGAACGACATCGAGAAGCAGGCCGTACTGGCGCTTAGATATCTGACGGATGTCATGCTCTTCGTCATAGATCCCTCGGAGACCTGCGGATTCAAACTAGACGTGCAGGAGAAGCTCCTCTCGACCGTACAGGAGAGCTTCGACGGCGTGAAGATCATTGTGGCCGAGAGCAAATCGGACATACTCAAGACCGGCAACGGCAGGCTGTTCTTCTCTGCACAGACCGGGGAGAACATGGACGTACTCACCGAGACCGTCCTGAAAGAGATGAGGGAGATCAACCGCAGGAAGGCGGTGGAAGCGGAAGTGGAATGATGGCCGGCCCGGTCTACAGCGAGGACATGGCCAAATACTTCGCCGAGCTCAACGCCAAAAAGGATGAGATCTACGAGATCGCCGGCAAGGCGCGTTCCATGGGATTCGACCCCGAGGATTATGTCGATGTCCCTCAGGCGGAGGATCTCGCATCCCGTTGCGAGGAGCTCCTCAAGGATTACAACGTCAAAGGCGTGGCCGAGATCATCAGGCAGAAGACCCTCGAAGCAGGTAACCGTGAGGTCGCCTGTCTGCTCACCGCGAAAGAGGTCGCCAAATGGCCAGCCGACAGTCTGGAGCAGGCCCTCGACAGGGCCGTGAGGGTCGGTCTCGCCGTTCTCACCGAAGGTATTCTGGTCGCACCCCTCGAAGGAATCGCGGAGACCAGGATCAGGAAGAACGAGGACGGTTCGAACTATGTCGACCTCCTGTTCGCAGGACCAATCCGTGCCGCGGGAGGAACCGCCCAGGCTATGAGCGTCCTCATCGCGGATGTCGTCAGGACCGAGCTAAACATCGGCAGGTACATCGCTACCGAGGCCGAGATCAACAGGTTCGACGAGGAGATCCCCCTGTACAAGCAATGCCAGCACCTCCAATATTCACCCACATCCCAGGAGATCGACCTGATCGTCAGGAACTGCCCCATATGCGTCGACGGCGAAGGAACCGAACAGATCGAGATCTCAGGATTCAGGGACCTCCCCAGGATAGACACCAACCGCGTCAGGGGAGGAGCCGTTCTGGTCATAGCGGAAGGAATGTGTCAGAAGGCGGCGAAGCTGAAGAAGCACGTCGACAAGCTCCAGATCCCCGGGTGGGAGTTCATAGGACAGTACCTCGACGCGCACAAGACGAAGGAGCCCGAGAAGAAGGCCGACGACAAACCCGTCGAGAAGAAGGTCCAGCCTCTGGACAAATATCTGAGGGACATCGTCGCGGGACGTCCCATATTCGGTCATCCCTGCAGGGTCGGAGGCTTCAGGCTGAGATACGGAAGGGCCAGGACATCGGGTCTCGCATCCCTGGCGTACAGCACTGCCAGCATGTACATCATGGACGATTTCATGGCCATAGGCACACAGCTGAAGATCGAGAGGCCCGGAAAGGCCTGCGTCGTGACCCCGTGCGACATCCTCGAGGGACCCACCGTCCTGCTGAGGAACGGGGACGTGGTATACTGTCAGACCAAGGAGGATTCGCTCGCCGTGAGGGACAGGGTCGTGGAGATCCTCGACAACGGAGAGATACTGGTCCCGTTCGGCGAATTCTGCGAGAACAACCATACGCTGGTCCCGTGCGGATACCCTATCGAATGGCACAAGAAGGTCCTGGAGACGAAAGGGGATCTGCCCGCGGATTGGATCGACCCCACGTACGAGCGTTCCAAGGAGATGAGCAGGGAACTGGATGTCCCTCTGCATCCTAAATACAACCTGTTCTGGTCCGACCTCCCGCTGGACAGCATAAGGCTCCTGAGGGCGCACGTCCTCGCTACCGGGACCTTCGACGGGAAGAACCTGGTCGTGGACCAGGAACCCGAATCCAAGAAGGTCCTGCAGGAACTGTGCGTACCGCACCGCGTGAAGGACAAGAAGGTCACGATCGACGAGAGGTACTCCGAACCCATGCTGGACTGCATGGGGATCCTGCACGGCCCGGACGGGTTGACGGCCGGCCCCGAACTGGAGGGCGAGAAGACCCTGGAGGCCATCAGCAAGGCGGCGGGATACGAGGTCCGCGCAAGGGCCATGACCCGCGTAGGGACCAGGATGGGACGCCCGGAGAAAGCGAAGGAACGTGAGTTGGCACCCAAGCTGCACTGCGTGTTCCCGGTCACGAAGGACCCCGATGTCGGGAAGGAGCTCAGAGCCGCAGCTGCGAAGAATCCCAAGTACGAGGAGACCGTGGCCAACAGATACTGCAGGACATGCAACATAACCACATTCCGCAACTGGTGCAGGAACTGCGGAGGGCACACCGTATACGTTCCGAGGAAGAACGAGATCGGCGGCGACGGCCCCGCACCCATGATGATCAACCTCAAGGAGGAGCTGGAGGCCGCATGCAACTACCTGGGCATCCAAAACCCTCCGGATGTCAAATGCCATGACGTCCTGATATCCAAGACCAAGACGGTAGAGCCCCTCGAGAAGGGCATACTCAGATCTAAGAACGGCATATCCGTGTTCAAGGACGGGACCGTCCGTTTCGATATGACCGACATTCCGCTCACACACTTCAAGCCCAGGGAGATAGGCCTGTCCATAGAGAAGGCCCACGAGCTGGGATACACCAAGGACTGGAACGGGGATCCCCTCGTGGATCCTGAGCAGATCTGCGAGATCAAGGTCCAGGACGTGGTCCCGGCCAAGGACTGCGGGGACTATCTCGCAAAGGTCGCCACATATCTGGATGACGAGCTCGAACTGCTCTACCACCTCCCCCGCTACTACAATGTTAACAACAGGACCGATCTGATCGGGAACATCGTCTTCGGTCTCGCTCCCCACACATCCGGTTGCATCTTATGCCGTATCATAGGTTACGCCGATGTACGCGGATGCTACGGACACCCGTTCTTCCACGCAGCCAAGAGGAGGAACTGCGACGGTGACGAGGACTGTCTGATGCTCGGTCTGGATGCCCTGCTGAACTTCTCCAGGAGCTTCCTCCCCGACAGGAGGGGCGGACTCATGGATGCGCCTCTCGTTCTGACCACCAGGCTGGACCCCAACGAGATCGACAAGGAGGCCCACAACGTGGACTGCCTCAGGGAGTATCCGCTGGAGCTATACGAGGCCGCCATGGCCATGAAGGAGCCCAAGGAGATAGAGAAGCATATGGACCTCATCGCAGGCCGCATCGGTACCGAGAAGCAATATGAGGGGATGGGATTCACCCACGACACCCAAGATATCGCCAACGGTCCGAAGTACTCCGCCTATACCACCTTGGAATCCATGATGGACAAGATGGAGGCCCAGCTGGAACTCGGAAGGAAGATACGCGCGGTCGACGAGAAGGATGTGGCCATTCGTGTCCTGAACAAGCACTTCATGCCGGACATGATAGGAAACCTGAGGAGCTTCTCCACCCAGACCGTCAGATGCACCAAGTGCGGCGAGAAGTACCGCAGGATGACGCTGAGCGGTACATGCTACAAATGCAGGAACCCGCTGAACCTCACCGTGCACGAAGCATCGGTGAAGAAGTATCTGCAGATCTCGAAGACCATCGGCGAGAAGTACGGACTCGACGCCTACACCAGGGAGAGGATCGACATCCTCGAGATGAATATGAACTCCGTGTTCGAGAACGACAAGGTCAAGAAGTGCAAGCTGTCGGACTTCTTCTGATCGGATTTCTATAATAGAAAAAGAAGAGTGATCCCCTCCTTCCGGAGGGGTGAAATGTTTCTTCAGAGAGCCTTGATATCGTCGGCGAATCCCTTTGCCTCTTTCGAGAGGATGTCGATGGCGATATCCAGTGCCTGCTGGGCTGTGAGCGAACCGTCGGTCTCGTACTTGAACAGGAAGTTGGTGTCATCCCAGTTGATGGTGACGCCCTCCGTCTCGCTGAGCTTCTCGAGGCATCCCTTGGCATATCCGCATGCCACGGGGTCCTTGACTACGAGCTTCTTGTTCTTGACCTCGAGTCCTGCAGGGCAGAGGTCCGCACAGGCGATTACCTCGTCGTCGGATGCATGCTTGGGATCGATATCGATCACGGGCATGTACTTGTATCCGACTCCGTTGCAGACCTGCCACTTGACGTGCTTCTTGGCGGTTCCCATGATGGCCTTGGCGTAGACGGTTATTCCCTGGTCGGCCGTGAGCTCGACAATGGGGATGAACTCGTCGACGATCCTCAGCTTGTCGCTGTTGGGCCCGCCGAGGGGCTGGAGATCCGAGGACAGGACCGTTGCGGGTCCTGTCTTCTTCAGGCTGTACATGATGGTACAGCTGGGGCAGCCCTCTCCGCCGCACTCGCATTCGCTCTGAGGGACGAACAGGTCCAGATCTGTGGGGACCGGGAGCATTCCCAGCCTGTGGGCGATGATCTCCTCGAACAAGGGCGTGATGCTCTCATACTCCTTACCGTCGTCCCCCTCGATCTTACCAGTGTAGAACTCAACGGTATCGATCGCCATCTTAGGGATGTCGGAGAGGAGTGTCCTCCTGAGCGCGTTCGCCATGGCCGGGGAAGAGTTCTTGAGAACGAACTTAGCCTTCCTGTCAGCCATTTCGATAATCTCTATGTCCATGGGATATCCCCCTCAGACCCTGCGTCCTCTGCGTCCGCCCTTCTTCTTGGTTCCGTCGTGCGGTATGGGTGTGACGTCCTCGATGCGGCCGATCTTGAGTCCGGCCCTTGTGAGAGCACGGATCGCTGCCTGCGCACCGGGTCCGGGCGATACGGACTTGTTTCCTCCGGGAGCACGTACCCTGACGTGGATTCCGACGTACTCCTTCTCCTTGGCGACCTCGGCGATCTTCTCTGCCGCCCTCTGTGCCGCGTAAGGCGAGGACTGGTCCTTCGCCTGCTTGACGACCATTCCACCGGTGACCTTAGCGACGGTCTCTGCTCCGGTGATGTCGGTCAAGGTGATCATGACGTTGTTGTAACTTGCAAATATGTTAGCGATTCCCCATTTTGCTGTCATCACTGCTCACCATCCTCGATTGTGATTCCTGCTTCCTCAGCGTCTGCCTTGGCTGCTGCCGCGGCTGCTGCCTCCGCCTCTGCCTCGGCCTTTGCCTTGACTGCTGCGTTGGCTGCTGCCTGCTCCGCAGAGATCCTCATGGGGTGCATCTCATCGGTGAAGGGAGATGCGGGGTTGTACTCGATGGACGACTCCTCCTTCCTTGTGACGATGTATCCGGGAACGGTGACCTTGTGGCCGTTCACGAAGATGTGTCCGTGTGTGATCATCTGCCTTGCCTGCTTGATCGTGCTTGAGAGTCCCTTCTCGTAGACGATTGTCTGGAGACGGCGGGACAGAACATCCTCGTCCTTCAGGGTAAGGATGTCGTTCAGTGTGGCATCGGTGGTAAGGAATCCGAGCCTTCCGCACTTTGCGAGAAGGGCGTCTGCTTCTACCTTTGCCTGGGCATCGCCGGTTCTGAGGCGTGCCTGGAGGTTCCTGGACTGACCCCTCAGGTTCCTGAGCATGGTCTCTGCTTTCCAGACCTCTGTCTTGTTCTTGAGACCGAACATGTTGACGATCTCGACCTCTGCCTTTATCCTCTCTCCCTGCCAGGGGTGGGAAGGCGTGTCATATGTCTTTCTTGAAAACTTTGGATCTCCCATTCAAACCACCCTCATTTCTTGGAGACTCCCATTGTGAGTCCGTGTCTGCCGTTCGAGCGGGTCCTCTGTCCCCTTACCTTGTGGTGGGTCTCGTGCCTGATTCCGCGGTAACAGCGGATCATCTTCATCCTGTTGATGTCCTCTTTCTGGATGATCTCGAGGTCCTGTCCGAAAAGGTGCATGTCTGCTCCGGTCTCGTAGTCGACCTGCCTGTTGATTGCCCAGGTGGGTGCGTACTCGACGTAGGACTTGACGAGTGCTTCGATCTCTTTGACTTTCTCGTCGGGGAGGGATCCCATCTTCATTGTGGGGTCGACCGCAGCCTTCTTGGCAACGATCTGTGCGACCCTCTTTCCGACTCCTTTGATGCTCTGGAGACCGATGACTGTCCTCTTCTGACCGTCGATATCGGTGTTGACGATACGGACGATATAGTTGAAGTTCTCATCCTCGGTCTGCTGCGAGTCTTTCTTCGCTTTGGCCATTTTCATTCCTCCGTAAATGATCCCCGAAGGGATTGCGTCAAGCCCGGGTTCCTTCCGGAACGGGCTCTCAGTTTTCGCTCCCGTCTAGAGAGTGGGTCCTGAGTTTACGTAGACGGCGGGATGTGCTTCCCCTTAATAAAGATACGCGTGCAAATAGGGGCTATAATGAGTAAGGAGAACCGCATGCATGCGTCTTTACGTTGAGGGATGGCCCGGCGGTATATAGCGGTTCCATCCGACAGCCGTACCGCGGAAATCATCGGAATGATCTTTCGATGAATCGCAAAACTAACGAAAAATTAGGAAGCAACCGGCACCGCTGTTTGAGGAGATGGGTGCCGATCGCTTCCCGTTAAAGTGCCTAAAAGGAGGAATCCTTGGCCATTTAACTTTGGTGTCAACGCTGAGAAAATTGGTTTCAACATATATAATGATATCTTTTTAAAAACATAATCTTTATATATTATCATTTCATTTTATGTTGATTTTATCAACAAAAAATGATGTCAAAATCAATATTAGTTGAACTTATCATCCAACTAATTAATTGGTAGGAGTTTAGATAAGGGGTGGACGGGACAAGGGGCACTTTCCCGTCCATTTGTTGTTTCATTCGGTCTTGTTTTGCAACAGGTATCTTCTGATGTCCTTCTTCTTTCCGGTCTCCTTTTCCTCCTCGTCGGAAGAGAAACCGAACGTCAGTTCGTAGCAGATCGGACACAGAGAGATGTACGTGTTACCGACCAGGATGACTGGCAGCGAATCCATCTCGGTGAGGATATCGTCCTTCTCGGCGAAGTCCAGGTTCTTGGTCTTCGTGACATAGGTGTTGTAGTCCTCGACCGTACGCTTGCATATGAAGCAGCTCTCCTCCTCCTTTCCGGCCCTGTACTGCAGCAGGAACCATACGGGGACATACAGCAACAGGATGACCGCTCCGATGACGACGGAGAAGGTTCCGTTCTCGATACCTCCGTTGATACACCAGAATGCCAGGCAGGGTATGAGTACGAAGAGCTGGTAGATCATCAGGAACCAGGCGACATAGTACCATCCCTTGGGTGCCTTGTAGGGCCTCGGAAGGTCCTTGAACCTCGGGTTGCGCTTGGATACGATGTACGCCATCATACCCATTCCCAGAGCGAACGAGAATCCGAACGAAGATGCCGCAAGGATCATTCCTACCGATCCGAAGTGGATGATTATGATGAAGACGATACCCATGGCGAACTGGAAGAACATGGCGACCAGCGGTGCACCGTTCTTGTTAGTGTAGGTGAACACCTTGGGCATGTTCCCTTCGTGACCCATGAAGTACAGGGTCCTGGATGATCCAAGGAACGCAGTCTGGATCAGCATGACCATTCCTGCGACGAGCAGGACGAGGGCCAATATGAGCCCTATGTCTCCGAAGTCGTACTGTGCGATCGGATACAGAGTAGAAACTCCCCATGAATCGATCTGATCGGGAGTCATCATTCCGTATACCACGAACGGCACGATGAAGTACAGTGCCAGACAGACCAGACCTGCAGATATGAGGGCTTTCGGTACGTCCCTTCCGGGAGTCTTGTACTCCGCTCCGTAGGTAGCTGCGGATTCCCATGCACATGCACACCACTGCGCATATGCGAACATTCCGAAGACCATCATGAAATCGGTCGCACTCCATTCCCATCCGGGCGGCGTCAGATTCTCCATGATCCTGTCGATCGAGAACCCGGAGAGATCTCCTCCACCCACCGTGATCCCGAGCAGGGGCATCGCCACGACGACCAGCAAAGGCAGGATCGCGATGAGCGCGAGGATCAGACCGAGTTTGGCTCCTCCGGACAGACCTTTGGAACCGACGAACACGATGGCGCTGAACACGACGATACCGAACAGTAACTGGAACACGAGGGTTATCTCGGAACTCAACGGGTCCATGCCAAGTCCGTATTCCAGGAATTTGGAGATATAATCGACAGAAGTACAAGTGAAGATGGGGATGACAGGCGTCCAGGTGAACCAATAGGCCCATGCTGTGAACGCACCTATGAACTTACCGAACCCATATCTTCCGCCATTGGGTTTCGTGAAAACCTTCTGGGCACAACCACCTATACCTGGGGTCTCAAGTGTCGCTGCCATCTCTCCGATCGCAAGGTTCTGAGCGAATCCCTGAACGACCGAGAGGGTCCAGATGAATATACTCAATCCCCAAGCGGTTCCAGCGATATCGTATATTCCGGGAAGGATGAGAATCGGCACCCCCATTGCGATGATCATCCCCTGTTTCCAATCAATGGATTTTACAAGACCAGTATCTGAGGTTACCGAGCCATCGAAATAATGACTGTTTCCTTCAGCAAGGATCCTGACTCCATGCTTAACCATAATTTTCCTCCTCTTACTGCTTGTTTCCTTACAGTTGGTAATTATTCATATTATCAATTTATAAAACTAACTGTATTTAGTAGATATATTTTTATATAATCAACTTTGAGTTTAAATCTAATAAACTAATCGTTGAACCAATGATATATAATAATAACTATTGAACCTTACAGCTCCTACACATATAATATAAATTAATTTCTATAAGTTGGATTGGTTTTCTTCCCACGTTTATAAAATTTAAAAAGAGATGCCCAGGTCGTCAAATTTATCGAGGGTACCGTCGAACAACGCCCTGTATTCCTCGGTTGGTTCCACGTCATCGACCACGTAGCACTGGCGGAAGGTGAGGCCCTCGGGCGCAGATGTATACATCCCCTCGTACTCCGCCACTATCCTGTCGACTATCTGATTTACCTCGTTAACATCCATGCCGCATACTGCCATGGATGCGTTCCCCATCATCCTGGCCTCCATTCCGGACACCATGTCTGCCCTGACCCCTTTGGCGGATGCCACCCCGGACAGCATTTCGCGACCTGTGGCGGTGTCGCACATGGCCTGTGCGGCTATCTCCATCAGATTCATCTCCGTGCACGGTCCGGCCATCGTGTAGTACTGGTCGGCGATCAGCAGATCCGTGTTGGTATCGATGGCCATCGCCGTATGCGATGAGACCTGGAGGGATTGCCTGTTTGTGGTGGTCCCCCACCTTATGTGGATCGGGCCACCCAGATGTAGATCGGCATTCAGGACCGCGAATGATGCCAGGGTGGAGGCCACCTCGCATATCGCGGTTTCCTCCACACCTCCGGCGTAGCCACCGATTATGGGCATCTGTTCAACCACGGTGTTAAATTCCGATTGGTTCCAGGCGGCCACGGTGTTCATCAGAGATGTGCTAATCTTCAATTCGTTCCGCTGAGGGCACTCATACAAGTCCGATGGCCTCATGCCCAACGGTCCGACGGTCCCGGCGGATAACCTCCCCTGCGGGGACAGCGGGGTCTGAGGACCCTATATGGCCAGACCCGTCCTGCCGACATTGTTCAGAGCGTTCCTGGTGTAGTTCAGCTCCATGACGGTAGCCCTTATCTCCCAGGGAGTGCCCTTGGACGCGGCCTGACCCTTGATCGTCCTCAGTGCGCCGGTGACCACCGCATCAACTATCGGCTCCTGCGCGTACGATTCCATCACAGGGACGAATATATCCTCGCTGACCGTGGTCCCCGAGGGTCCGCCCTGTATCACGGGCTTCACCGGGGAGTTGCCCCTGCGGAGGGAACAGGTCTCCGAGTCCTTCCCCTCCCCGATCTTCATGCTGGTGGGAGCGAGCTTTATTCCCTCGTAGATCTCGTCCTCGGTCAACCTCATGCGAGTACCTGTATCCTTGTTGTACATGCCGCAGGTGAGTAGCATGTCAACCCCGGCAAGGAAGAGCCTGTCGACCAGATCCTGGTCCTCAGGTATGATCCTGTCCCCGAAATCGATCTTATAGCGCTGCTTCATCAGACTGGCATTGATTGGGATCAGTGAGTAGTCCCAATCCTTCTCAGGTATCGGATCACCGTTGATGAAACGGTCGTAGGCCTCGAAGACATCCAGATATCTCTTGGCTGTCATGGGGCACCTACCTCAGCGTGAGAGACGGATGATACCGAAGATCAGAGCGTGCTGCAGGGCCCCGCCGAGGATCATCAGGATACCTGCTAGGTATGAGATCCAGAATCCCATGGAGACCATGCTCGTGACCTTGACCGAATCTATGCTCCACATGGAGAAGACGGAGGTCAGGATCATCACCGCGACCCCGATGAAGAATTGGATGAACGGTATGTACCAATAGTCGGTCCTGGTGAGCATCAGCACGGACAGCAGTGCGGATACCGCCGACAGGCCTATTATGAAGAACGGTATGAAGACTTGGAACGAACCGCCGTAGCTGTTGAACAGGTCCACACCCGTGATGTCCCCGACCCATGGGGAGAAGCAGGCGAATACACCCACGAAAGCACCCACCAGAGTTATAGACGACAGCGATTGTACAATGTTCACGTTCGGAAATCCTCCTTGATTATTTATTAAGTTTACTCTATTTTTCAAATAAGTTTATATATTATCGGTTAAAAATCGGACAGGAAACTTGATCGATTCCGATACGATCACTGCGCGTAGCAGTAGAATGGCTGGTTGTACTCCTTTTCTTCCGTCTCGTCCTGTATGTTGGCGAAATAACGGACCAGTATGGACTTGAAACGTGAGATATCCTCCTCGGACAGCCCCCTCATGTGGCTCTCCATCTGCCTGTCCATGATGGCCTGGATCTCCTCGGTGGCCTGGCGGCCTTCCTCCGTGAGGAAGACGTGGAACTTCCTGCTGGCGTTCCTCCTGTCATCGGATATGTATCCGTGAGCCTTCAGGGCCTTCAGCATGCGGAACGTGTTGGATGGGTCCACATCTAGGAACTTGGACAATGACATCAGCGTCTGATTGTCATGCATTTTGAGGGCTATCAGATACATCGCATGGGCGCTTGTGATGCCGTAGTGGGCGATCTCCTTGTTCAGACTGCCTCTTATCTCGCGGCTGATCTTATCCAGGACCAGGAACGTGAAACAGTCCCAATAGAGATCGTCTTCTTCCATCCTTCCTGCCTCCCATGACCTTTCCGAGATCGAACAGGTGTTTCTCCGCATCCTTGTCTATCAGGGACCTGGGGATCACAACTACGTCGGACCCTTTACCCACCAGTGTAAAATTGTGATTGTCGTAATTGACGGTCTTGAACTGTGAGTACATTATCGTCTGTGAGCCTTCGGATGTTGTCTCGGTCAGACCATTCTCATAGAAATCGTACCGGATAGGGACCATGGACCTCATCTTCTTCGCCATGCCCCTTGCACTGTACTCCATATAGACGACCAGCTCGATGACGATGATTATGGCGATCACAAGAATCAGCGCTGAGACGAACAGTGACGATATCACCGTGACGGCCACGAACAGAAGGGCGACGGGTATGAACCTCTTCGAGTTCATGTACCTGATCGCACGGCCCATCCTCTTGAACTCGCTGTCATCGAGGCTGTCGTCGATGGTGTATGAGAACAGCAGGTTTCCGATCTCCATGGAAGTTCACTTCTTCTCCAATTCCCTGATACGCGCCTGAGTCCTTACACGCAGATTCCTGAGTTCTGCAATCTCCACGCCCAATTCGTAGGCCTCGTTCTCGTCGCCGTGGTCCCTGGCGACGATTATCGCGTTCTGGAGTTCGGCGACCCTGTTCCACATCTTCTTGAGGGCCTCCTGCAAGACCTCGGGATCGTCACTGTCCAGATTGAAATACTCTATGAGTCCGGCCGTGTCCGCTCCGATGTCGAAAGACGCGATGCGCTCGGAATACTGTTCCAGAATTGAGTCGATCTTCTTGATGCAGGCCTGGTTCTCCTTCAGCTCCTCGATTGACTTCGGATTGGTGGAATCCAGGTTGGTCTTCTAGCGGATCAGTTCCATGATCTGCTCGTCAGATAGCGCTGCGTAGGCAGATGTATCCGTCATGTATGAAACTGAGGATTAAAATATTTAAACTTAGTTTAATTCAAACGGAATCTTTATAAATAATAGGATATCAGTGTCCGATTGATAGAATG
>Ga0265298_10002384_pt1 | contig 26237 bp, 35 predicted proteins | sample AusTroGonzalo_MG_3_FD_193486 | JGI IMG/M metagenome (GOLD analysis project Ga0265298, IMG submission 193486) | Bovine rumen microbial communities from tropical cattle in Woodstock, Queensland, Australia - Gonzalo_01 | ecosystem: Host-associated > Mammals > Digestive system > Stomach > Rumen ...
AATGAAGTCGATACGACCTAAAATTAACAATAAAGTAGTGAGGAATTTACCTTATGCGATAGTAGAGTTCAAAAAAGGGTATGAATTTGGAAACCCTATACAGTATATCCAAAAAAAGGGAAAAATAGAGCCTAATCCTGAAACGCTAAGTGAAGATAACAAAGTAACGGGGTTAAATGACGTTATGAGTTTAGCGGACAAGAAGACGAAAGACTTGGAGTTAGCGGAGAACTTATTTATAAGTGGTGTAGGATATAGAGGTATATTTCCGAATAAAGATGTTGAAGACATAGATGAAGCACCATTTTATTTAGACACGTTAAACCCTAAAAATGCGTTTGTAGTAAGAAACAATGGAATAGGCAAGAAAGTTGTATTAGCGTGTATGAAAGTAGAGGACACGCAGAAGGGTATATTTAGGTGGGGTTGCTACACGAAAGACTTGTATTTTGAGATAGACGGAAGCAATGTAAAAAGGGCAGCTAACCCATTAGGAATGATACCTATAATACAATACAGATTAAACCCGAGAATGATAGGAAGTTTTGAGGCTGCATTAAGTGAGATAGACGCACTAAATACTCAATTAAGTAACAGAATAGACGCAATAGAGCAGATAGTACAAGCGATACTAGTATTTGAGAATTGCGATATTGACAATAGCGATTTGAAAGAGTTAAGAGAGAAGTTAGCGATAAAAGTAAAAGGCGATGTTGGAGTACCAGCTGCTGTAAAATACATAACAGCTGACTTAAATCAAGACCAAGTACAAACGAGTATAGATGACAGTCATCAGAACATATTAACGATATGTAACGTACCTGATAGGAACGCAAGTGCTGGTGGAAACACAGGGGCAGCATTACAAGTAGCAGAAGGTTGGGCTGGAGCAGAGGCACAAGCCAAATCAGACATAGCGATGTTTGAAGAAGCAGAGCGTAGTATGTTACGAGTAGCAAAGAAGATAATAGATACTACTTCACTAGATTATGCTTGTAAAGGCATAAAGATTTCAGATATAGATATAAATGCAGACAGGGAGAAAAATCAGAACTTACTAACAAAGACACAAGGTTTGTTGAACTTGTTAGAAGCTGGAATAGACCCTGCTACAGCGTGTGCAAGTGTTGGTTTATTTAACGACCCACAACTTGTAGCTGATAAAAGTCCGAACATGGAAAAATGGAAGACTGAAACACGCAGTACGGTAGCAGAAGTAACAAATGCTACTACAGAAGACACAGCAAACAACCCTAATAACGCAAGTTTTTAGGTTTGTATAAATAAGCCTACTCGGTGTTATAGAGTAACCATGTGAGAGCGAACTCGTATAAAAGCGTATTGGAGAAAGTAGAGGGTAAACCATGAAGAGAGAAGAGTTAAAGCAAATTTTAGGCGATGATGTAAGCGATGATACAATAAAGAAAATCATGGACTTACAAGGTAATGAGGCTACTAAAGCAAAAAGCAATTACGATGACTTGAAGCAAAAGTATGATGAATTGAGCGACAAGCTAAAAGAAGCAGAGGACAAAGCAGAAAAAGACAAAATGGCTAAATTAAGCGATGATGAAAGACTTAAAAAAATGATGGCTGACGCTGAAAAAGTCAAGAAACAAGCAGAAGAGGCACTTGCTAAAAACAAAGCAGAGTTTGTGAAGTTCAAAGTAAAGAATAAGTTTGCAGAGAGTGGCTTAAAAGAAGATGACTACAAAGATTTTATTGATAACATGAAGTTTGATGACGAAGATGTTGCTATGAATAGTGCAAATGCATTAGTAACGATGTTAAACAATAAAATTGATGCAACTAAGCAACAAGTCAAGGAAGAGCAAATGAAAAATATGCCAACTCCAACTACTTCAACTGGTGGAACGACTAGTGAAACAGGCGAAACCACACAGCAACCTTTTACTAGAAGTGCAGATGATATAAAGAAATTTTATAAATAAGGAGGAAAAAAGATATGGAATACGTTTTAGAAAAACAAATCTTAATCGCACCTGAACTAGCATTTACAATTAGTGCAACTGTTGGAAACACAGGCGTTAATGCTGTAAGTAATGCTAATTCTCCATATTATGGCAGAAAAATGATTTTTGCTGGAGAAGGTTTAGGAGCAGCAAACAATGTATTTGCAAACAGAGCAACAGTATTACAAAAAGCAGGAGATAATCTAGCTTGTGTACCAGCATACGGAGTAGCATTACACAATATTGATGTTACAGACGGAAATGTTGAAACAGCTTTACTTGTAAGAGGATTTGTAGATACTGACAAGCTAGAACAAACTGTTGATGCAAACGTAGCATCAGCATTAGATGGTAAAATTCTATTTATGAAGGGAGATGCTCAATAATGCCAGATATAGCTAAATTAGTAACTGCAGCAGAAGTTACAAAAAAATGGAATGAGAAACTAAATCAGAGAAAACCTTTTTTAGGCGAAGCATTTTTCCCTACTAAAGTACAAACAAGCAGAATGATGAACTCTATAAAAGGTGGCGCACAAAAAATTAGGATATTAAATCTATCTGCATGGGACGCAAAAGCTATTCCACTAGATAGAGAAGGTTTTGAACAAATTTCTGTTAAAATGCCTTTCTTCAAAAACACACTTAATGTTGATGAAGAATTAGCTGATAGATTAGCAATAATTGCTGATAACAATACAGCTGAAATTAAAGCAGTTGTAGCAGAGATATTAGATGACCAAACAACATTATTAAGGGACGCAGATATAACAAGAGAGTATATGAGAATGAAAGCATTAACAACTGGTGCTATCAATTTCTCAAACAACGGTGTATCTGTAGCAGTTGATTATGGCGTACCTGATGCAAACAAAGTAACATTAACAAGTACAGCTAAATGGGACGCACCTTCAACAGCAGACCCTATAAAGGATATTAACGATTTAATCGAAACAATACAAGCAACTGGTGCTGATAAACCTGATACAATCATAATGAACAGCACAACATTTGGTTTAATGAGAAAGACAGCTGCCATGAAAAATGCTATCTATGTATTTGGAAATGGTACTGTAACACCAAACGTAAAAGCAGCAACAGATTTTGTACAAACTGAAACAGGTTGCGAACTATACTTATACGATAAAGGTATCGTAATAAACGACACATTTACTAAATTTGTACCTGATAATTGCGTAGTATTATGTGCTGGAGATAACGTAGGACAAACAAGACTTGCAACAACTCCAGAAGAAAGAGATTTAAGAACAGGAAGGGCAGCAGAAGTTGCAGTTGTTGACGGAGCTGTAGCTGTTACACAATATGTAACTCCTGACCCTGTAGTATCAACTACAAAAGTATCTATGATTTGCTTACCTTCATTAGAAGGTGCAGATAGCATTGGAATAATTACAGTAGCGTAAGGAAGGAGAGAGCCATAATGACACGAGAGGACATAGAACTGTTAGGAAGAATAAAAACAAGAATGAGAATATCTAACAACAAAGATGACGAATTATTGTTTGATTTTTTAAGAACAGCCAAAAGTGAAATTATGGCTCGTAGATTTCCTTATGGAAATGGTACTGAGGAATTTCCAAGTAGATATAACGAATTAGCCATACAATTAACAATCATACAATATAACAAAATGGGAGCAGAAGGCGAAAATGCTCATAGTGAGAATGGTGTATCACGAAGCTATGACGATTACAACAAATTGCTATATACTGTAGTACCTATGGTAGGTGTTATAAAATGAGAAGTTTAGAACGCAACAAACGAGAGATATATTATGCTTTATATACTGGCAATGAAGAGATAAAGGATAGTAATAATTATTCTACTGGAGAATATCGTAGAACATATAGTCAGCCTGTAAAAGCTAGAATAAATGTGTCGGCTGCAAGAGGCTCGGCATATACAAGAGAATTTGGCGATTTACAAAACTATGACAAAACTATGATTACTACTGAAGATTTACCAATAGATGAGAACACTATTTTGTGGGTAGATGATTTAGACATAACGCACGAACACGATTACGAAGTTGTAAAAGTTGCAAAAAGTTTGAATGAAAATCAATATGCAATACAAAAAGTCAAAATAAACAAAGAGCCTGTTATTTCAGGAGTTGGTGGAAATGGCTAGATTACCAATAGGATTAAACAGTAATATAATTCAAAAATTCATTGATGGCATACAAACTACAATAGACGACTTAAAGGACGAAGAAAGAAAAGAAGAAGAAGAAATAAACAAATTGCTAGATGAAGCATATGAGTATGCAGTAACTTCTTTATCTGACATGGCATTATATGCAGATACAGATATGACACCTGTTATAAACAAGTTATCTATTAAGTATTATGATAGTAAAACTCGAAGAGGGGAATTGTTTTTAGCGGGTGGAGATGAACAAGAAAATGTAGGCTTATATGTTGAATTTGGTACTGGTGTACGAGGTCTTGAAAATCAGCACCCTGCCGTAGGAAATGGCGATGTAAATTGGGCATATAACACTAAAGGGCATGGAGAACAAGGCTGGTGGTATGAAGTATCAGAAGGCAACTATAAAAATCCAATCACATGGCGAGATAAAGAAGGTACATTAAGAGCGTGGACAAAAGGTATGCCAAGCAGACCATTTATGTATAACACAATGTTGTGGCTAAAAGACCAAATTGGAGAGAAATATAAAGTAGGCTTTGAGTTTAAGGGAGGCAAAAAATGAGAAAAGAAGGAAATTTATACGAAGCAGATGAAGGTAAAATACTTCAACATAAGACTATAAAAAACATACGATATAAAAGTATGATTTTAGGTGCTTCTGATAACATAGAAAACTATGAAGAGATAGCAGATGATTTTAACAAAAATATACCTGTTGCAGAAGCAAAAACTAAAAAAGGAAAAGAAGAAACAAAAGTTAAATCAAAACTAATAGGAGAGAAAGCATGATAGACATTGAGAATTATATTATAAATAGCTTGTCAACAGGTTTACATAGTGTTCAAGGTGTTTTTGTAAAGAGTGAGTATGTAAAAAACATAGCTCAATTTCCGTGTGTTTTGATTTCAGAGAAAAGTAATACTGTATATCAAAAGACGAGTGATGAAACAATAGAAAACCATGCTAGACTAATGTATCAGATAGATATTTTTAGTAATCTAATAGCTGGTAGAAAAACACAATGTAAGCAAATAGCGAGTATGGTAGATAATATAATGTCGGACATGGGATTTACAAGAATAATGCTAGAGCCTATTGATAACATAGAAGACGCCACTATATATAGAATGGTGGCACGATATGAAGCTATTGCTAGTAAAGTAATAGGCGGTAAAAATTATATTTATAGAAATTAAAAGGGGGAACGAATATGGCTATTGAATTATCAACAGCGGGTGTAAAACTAATGTATGCCGTAGAAGCAAATGCAGGCACACGTCCTACCGCTGCAAGTGCATACACAGATTTGAAGGGTGTTAAATCTATTCCTTCTCTTAATCCAGCACCTGATAGTTTAGAAACGACTGATTTAAGTCAAACAGAGTTCAAAACTTATGTAGATGGATTAAAAGATATGGGTGGAGCTTTAGAGTTTACAGCAAACTTAACAACTGATTTCCAAACTTTATGGAGTTCTTTAGTAACAGCATATACAACTGGTAAAGCTACAAGTAAAGCTACATGGTTTGCAGTAGTAGTACCTGGATTAACAAACGCATTTTACTTCAAAGGTAACCCTTCTGCTATGGGTATGCCATCAATAGAAGTAAATAGTGTACTTGAAACATCTGTATATATTACTCCTACTGGAGTTGAAGGTTGGGCTGCAAAACCTACCACTTAATAATTAAAAGAGAGGGTGTTTAGAATGATTAAAATCAATGATAAAGAGTATAAAGAGGCAGAGATAACTTTTAACAATATATGTGCTTTAGAAGATATGGGTTGTTCAATACAGAATATTCTTACTAACACATTTAGTTCTGCAAGAGCATATTTAGCATTATGTATGGGCGGAAACAGAAACTCTATGGTTATAGCAGGAAATGAAATTGAAGAACACATTAAAAAAGGAGGAGAGCTAACCGATTTAATGGGAGCATTTGCCAAAGCAATCGAAGAAAGCGGTTTTTTTCAGGCTCTCAACAAGAAGACAGAGAAGGATACTACAAAGAAATAAAAGGAACAACTTATAGGCAAAATATATACGAAGAGTGGTTGCCACAGGCTTTAGCATTAGGGATAGATTACAAATTGTTTTGGGAATTAAATCCTTACAAGCTAAAGCCTTTTTTAAAAGCAGATAGATACAAAATGAAACGTCAAAATGAAATGTATTGGTTGTTAGGTCAATACATATATGACGCAGTAAGTGTAGCGGTATATAACAACTTTAGAGATAAAAAGCATAGACCACAAAAGTATGTTGAAGAGCCTTTACAGTTGTTTGAGTTAGAAGATTGGGAAAAAGAACAAAAAGCGGAAAGAGAACGTAAAAAAGTTATAGCTTTCTTTAATAATTTAGAACAAAATTTTAAAAGAAAGGAGGGGAACTAATTGGCAGAAGGAATTAGTGCATATATTGAAGGACAAGAATTAACTGCGGCAAAGCAACTAGAACAAGTATTAAAAAAAGTAGAAGGAAGTGCTAAATCACTTAAAAAGACTACTAGCAGTTTGCTGACGGGTGTTAAAGGCTTAAAAAACGCAGTCGCTGCACTAGGGATAACGACAGTAGTTAAAAAATCTTTAGAAGCTGTAACAGAGTATCAAAGTTCTATATACAAACTTTCTTCTTTAATGGGAGAAGGCGCACAGGACGCAAAAGATTTCGCAGATAGTTTACAAGAAGTAGTTGGAATAAATGCAGCAGAATTTTTAGGCTATCAGAGTAAATTCTATCAATCAGCAAGTGGAATGGGGATAGTAAGTGATAAAGCACGGATTATGAGCCAAAATCTATCTCAATTAGCTTATGATATGGCTTCTTTTAACCATGAACAAGAAAACGTAGCAAAATATGCCAACAAATTAAATGAAGCATATACAGGCTCTATAAAATCATTAAGGAATATGGGATTTGCATTAGGCGAAGCTGATTTAAGAGAAGAAGCATTATTAGAAGGAATAGACGTAAATATAAGAACACTAAATGCAGCAAGTAAGAGTATGTTGCGTTATAATGCAATAATACGACAATCTAAAAGTTTGCAAGGCTCTTATATAAATACAACAATGAGTTTAGCAGGTGCACAAGGCGTTTTATCAGCACAATTTAAGAGCTTATATCAAATTCTAGGTAGTTTGATATATCCTCTAGCTTTAAATATAATGCCATATATAATAGGATTTGTAAAAGCACTTACAAGCATGGTAACGACTATTGCAAAGGCATTAAAGATAGATATGCCAGTAATAGATACTACAACTTCGGTACAAAATGTTGGGGCGATAGGCGATGAAGCGGAAGAAGTAGGTAAGCAAATAAAAGAGAGCTTTACATTAGGCATAGATGAATTAAATGTATTTAGCAAAACAGCTGCTGGAGTTAGTGGCATAGGTGGGACGGATATAACAAATTTAATAAATCCTGAAAGTTATGACTTCCTTGCTGGATATGAAGGCTCAAATGCACAAAAGTTCTTTGAAGGAATACAAGAGAAAGTCGAAAAGTTAACCCCTTTATTTGAAGGCTTTGGTAACGTAGTAGCAGGATTTATTACTGCAATTAAAGAATTTGCAGACGAAAAATTATATCCGTGGTTAGTTAATATTGGGGACTGGGCAGCAGACCACCCTGATACACTAAAAAATATAGGTACTTGGTTAGCCCGTATTGCTTTAGTGGTAGCTGCAATAAAACTTACTCAATTAGATAAACTTGTTGGGCTTTTAGTAGATTTAGCAACAAATGCTAATGATGCAAGAGATAAAATGGTAGCTTTAGGCACAATTATATTAACTGTAGCTGGTATAGTTTTAATCTTAAAAGGAGCTTATGACCTTGTAGTTGGAGTAATGGATATAATAAAAGGGAAAGGCGACTTTTTGGATAATGTCAAACTAGCAATAACGGGCTTGATAGAAATCTTAACAGGTGTTTTAGCAATAGCATTAGCGGGAGTAATTAAAAATCTAGCGACTACAGGTGCTGTAGGAGAGGCTGCGTTTTTAGGCATTGGCGTTGCAGCTGGTTTAATGCTAATAGATTTAATACAAAATTGGGACGAAAGAAGCTATCAGATACAACAAGCATTTGGTAAACTTATGCTTGAATTATCAAAAGGATTTTTAAATTTTAAGAATACACTTAAAAGTCTAACTGATAATATTGCAGGTAAAATTGTAGGCAATGCTATAAAAGTAATAGCCAAAGGATTATATGAACTAGCAAATGGACCTCTATTAACTGTTTTAGGTATGTTGGATTTAATAAACAAAACTGATTATGCTAAAAACTTTAGAGAGGCAACTTATGGTGGCTTTGAAAAACTTATTGATGACATTTTTAATCTTGAAAAGAAAGATACAACTCATCATGGTAGGTCTTTTGCAGTAGAGGAAGAAAATCAATATACTAAATTTTGGGAAGCATATCTAGGGGCTTCACAATACGATTACGACCAAGCAAAACAACAAAAAATGCTAGATGAACAAACTGAAACAAAAGAACAAATATCTTCTATCAAAGAACAAGTTGATAACTTAAAAAAAGATTTGGGCTTAGAAACTACAGAACAATTAAGCCAAGACCAATTAGACAAACTAGATACTTTAAATACATCGCTTACAGAGAACAACAAAACAACTCAAACAAGCATATCTTCATTTGAAACAAAAACTTTAGATTTACTTGAAAAAGTTAAAACCGCTTGTGAAAACATTAAAATAAACATCACAAACAATTACGGTGGGGGATATGCAGGTGGAGGTTATCCTACTACTGGTGAAGTATTTTTTGCTCGTGAAAGAGGTCCAGAGCTAATTGGTAGAATAGGAAACAGAACAGCAGTTATGAATAATGAGCAAATTTATGACGGAATGTATAGGACTGTAACCGCTGCTTTAAGACAAAGTAGTTTATCTCAACCTATTGAAGTAACTTCAGTATTAGAACTAGACGGAGAAACAGTATATAGAAATCAGAAAAAAGTAGAAGCAAGTAAAGGATTTAGTATGGGTGGTGGCGTGTTTGCGCACATATAAGGAGGGAATTTAGATGTTTGAAGGTTTTGTATATATAAATAACGTAGCTTTTCCTTATCCTAGCAATGAAAGTGGTTTGCAAACACGAGCTACTATAGTAGATAATGCTAGAATGGCAAGTGGCTTACTGAAATGTAAAAAAATAGGCGAAGACATGGGAAAAGTAGAATTGCAATGGAGAGCATTAACACCTGAACAATGGTCAACTATATGTAAGATATTTGATGAAAACTTTGTGTTTAACATAAGATATTTTGACATGGTAGAGAATGATTGGATAGAGAAAGTATTTTATGTTGGCGATAGAAGTGCAAGACCATTTAAGGTAGATGTCAACACAGGCAGACCTGAACTATGGTTAGATTGTCAAGCAAACGTAATAGATACAGGTGCAAGTAGAGTGGAGGAAACTTTAGATGAGTAGGAATGTAAGTAATACATTTAAGTCAATAATGGAGCAACAAGTTTTACCTCAAACAAGATTTAGGATTAAGTTTGGTATAGAGGCAGTAGGTGCGTCAGAAGATGTTACACTTACTACTTCTAATACTCAAACTGAATTTTCTGACGTAACAAAAATAGTAGATAGTAGTTTACCAAACATTGATTATATGACACAAGAATTAAACTCATATCAGCTAGGCGGTAATAAACGTATAATGGTTGAAAACGCTACTTACGAGAAAAATATGTTCTGCCCTAATGTAGTTAGCGATGATGATTGCGAGTTTGATAGTACGGTTGGATATACAATGACTTTTGGCGACACATATAGCATGGTGGGATTATCGTTTATATTTGACAATTTATCTTACACATATCCTTCCGAGATGACTGTAAATGCGTATAACAACAATGTTTTAGTAAAAACTGCTACTGCATATCCTACTTCTTATGATTACCAATTTGAAGAGCAATTTGACGATATAGATAAACTAGTAATTACCTTTGATAAGACGAATTTACCAAATGCAAGAGCAAGATTAGCACAAATATATTTTGGTATTGTAAACGTAAGTACAGAAGTAAATGTAGAGGAACTAACACAATCGTTCAAAATATCTCCTATAAGTAATGAACTATATAAGAGTGAGTTTTCTTATAAACTAGATAACTTTGGGAAACAATTTGATATTGATAATCCTAGTGGTATTTATGAGTATATAACAGAACAGCAACCTATAAAAGTAGAATATAGTTTAGATGGTAGTGAATGGATAAAAACAGGTATATATCTAACAGAGGGTACAGCTAAAATAGAAAATAATTTAGCAGAGATAAAAGCAATAGACCATATACAATACATGAATGATACTTACTATAAAGATGTTTATAGAACTACGCAAATAAGTTTGTATAATTTAGCAATGAATGTATTAAATGATTTTGGGTGGGAGTTAAACGAACAAGATGAGTACCCATACAGACTAGACAATGGATTAAAAACAATTTACACATTAGGTACACTACCTGTTGCAACTCATGCCGAATGTTTACAGATAATAGCTTTTGCAGCTAATATGGTATTGTGTGAAGATGATGAGGGATATATCTGTATTAAACCATTATCTAATAGTGTAGCAGATAACGATTACTATGTAGATTTCTCATATATGGGAGAGCCACCTACACCTGAAAAGATAGAACCTTTAGCACAAATAGATATGTCAGTTCATAATTACGAAGCACAATCAGACGCAGAAATATTATACAAAGTAGAATATACTAGCACAACTACAGAAACTTATTTAATAGATTATGATTTAAGTACAGACCATACAGTAACTATAGTTGGAAATGGAACATTAACTTCTTCTACGATGTACGGTAGAAAATGCTCATTAACAGTAACTGGTACGGGTACATACACGATACGTATTTCAGGCAAAAAGATAGATGACAATGTATCAACGTATAGTAAGACATATAACAATGGCAAAGGAGAAGTAGCTCCTTATGATAATCCTTTAATAACAAACACTACTTTAGCTGAAAATACTGCTACTTATATAGGTAATTACTTGAATAATAGAATAAGATACAAGGTAAAATGGTTACAAGATTATAGAGTAAATGTAGGTGATTTAATAAAATTAAAATCAGAATATACAGATAATCTTGTAGGCAGAGTAATAAGTATAAAAACAAAAGAGCCTGACTTGCTAGGCGAGTTGGAGGTGGTTATAATAAATGCTTAACTTGATAACAGATAGAACAGCGACAGACGTAGAGAGATACGATTATTTCAAAGGCAAAAACTGGGCTGACTTAACTAATGACGAACAAGCAGAGTTCTTAAATGGCTTAAAAGGGTGCTACAACTATACTGATTTTGAAAGAGTAGAAACAGCTGTATCTACTTTAAGTGCTATATTAAGACAATATGGATATGCAAACAATGTAACATTAAGTGAAGCAAGTACATTTACATATTCGTATATAAGAAAAAGAGGGGAATTGCAGACATATTTGAACAATATATCAATCCTTAAAAATGTGTTCCCTGTATCACAAGAGATTGTACCAAATATAAACGAATGGCTAACGTATGAAGGTGCAAATGCAATAGAGAAGATTTTATATGATATAGACACAGGAATATCCAACATGGAACAAAACTGGAAATATGTTGGAGAAGTAATAAGTGGGGAGGGATATTTTTCATGATACAAGATATAAAAGATAGATTACCTACTAAACCTAATACATGGGAGGTAACACATTCAGACAGTACAGTAGAGGAAGTAACAGTAGCACGAGCAGACGAGCCAACTGAAGCAGGTACGCCAATAAATAGAGCATTGTTTAGGAATTTACAAGGCGATTTATACACCATAGATAGAAGTGTTACACCAACTGCAACTGTTGATAATGGTACAGTTAAAATGAGTGTTGATTTGCCTTTGACTTCTTATGAAACGGGCAAATTAATAAGATTAAGGATGCCATCAGTTAGTGGCACGTGGACAGGCGATTATATACCATATGAAAGATTGGGATTAGAAGAAATAACAGCTAGTTCAGAGAGTGCATCATATCCAAAATATAATGCAATAGATGGCTCAACTAGCACATATTGGACACATTCTGATGCAGAATATCAAAACGTGTGGGTACAATTAAAGTTTGGCACGGCAATTAAAATAACAAAAATGAAAACTCTTATAAAAGGTTCTTCTTCACAATATTTTTCAAGTGCTAAAATACAAGGAAGTAACAATGGCACATCATGGACTGATTTATATAGTATACCTTCAAGCCAATCAACATTAACAGAGATAACATTAAACAATAATACCGCTTATACGTATTATAGAGTTTTAGCAAGTGCAACGGCTTCAAGCAGGAAAATACACATTACAGAATTACAAGTAACAGAATACGAAGGCAATGTATTTTGGGCATATAACCCGCAAATAAATATAAATTCACTAGGATTTAAGAGTATAAATGGGACATTGCATACTGGCGAAGATTATTTATTAAGATATAATGGCACACAATGGGAAATATGTAATAAATACGTATCAGGAACATTTACAGTATCGGGAGTAGGAACTACAGCTGTTAATTTAGGATTTAGACCTAAACTAGTAATTATATATTCAAAAGAAAATAGTAGCGTTGGAACGGCAATATCAAGTACTAGTGCAACTAAAGATGGAATACCAATAATAATAACAGACGCATACGGAGTTGGTTTAACAATGCTTACTTCAACAGGATTTTCTCTAACTGAAACAGCCAATATTTCAGGTACTCTATATTATATAGCGATAGGGGGTTAGACAATGTTAATAAGTAAAACAGATAAGAATTATATAACACGTTCTGATATGCCTAATTCTAATTGGATTGGCGAAGATTACTATTTATTAGACGACAATTCAGAACTAGCGAGAAAAATAATTGAATATTACCCACGATATGAACTTATAACAAGTGGAGATAGAATTACAGATGTTATTTACGTTGAGAAAACGCAAGAAGAATTAGATACAGAACGTATTACAGAAATACATGAAGAATTAGAAAAACTAGATAAAGAAATATCAAGAGGGCTTGAAGATTTATACGAATTAACAGGTAAAACACCTTATCAGAGATTGCAATACATTATAGAAATAAAACAAGATTTAAGAGAAGAATTACACGAGTTAGGAGGGGAATAGAATGAGAGCTGTAATAACACACGACCAATTAGAAGTAAAAGACGAAGTATTGTATAATTCAGGCTCTATTGATTATTACGAGATAGATACAGAATTTACTTCAGATTGGGATAACTTAACAAAGTATGCTATTATCAACGGAGCTGAAGCGGTTAAGATACCAGTAGTGGCTAACAAGGTTAAGGTAGATAGAAATACAAGTGGAACGTATTACATTGGCTTTGTTGGGTACACAATAGACGACGACAAGAAAACGTTTCAAATATCTACTAATCTTCAACCGATTTATTTTCAAATAGGTGCTGGAGAATTACCCGCAGCAGACCCGCAAGATTTACCTGACCCTACAACATGGGAAGCATATCTTAATGAGATTGAAGCTATCGTAAATGGAGCAGAAAACGTCAATATAACGTCTGAAAAAATTGAGGATACTACTTATATTACCACAACAGATAAAACGGGCACAACGACAACTACAGAGATTATAGATGGTAAGGATGCAAAAATAAACGGAGTAAACACAATAACAATAGAAGGCGGAGAAAACGTAACAATAGAGCAAGAAGGAAGTACATTAACAATAAGTGCTACTGATACAACGGATTATGAAGAATTGTCTAACAAGCCTTCAATAAATGGTGTTGAATTAAGCGGTAACAAAACTTCCTCTGACTTAAACATAAAACAAACTTATAACAAGAGTGATGTAGGTTTGGGAAATGTTGACAACGTACGTCAATATTCAGTAAACAACCCACCGCCATATCCTGTAACTTCAGTAAATGGTAATACTGGAGCTGTAGTCATTGATACACACGATGACTTAATACCAACACAAGCTAGTTCTAGTAACCAATTAGCAGATAAGAACTTTGTTAATTCTACTGTTGGGACTGCTACTGCTACTTTTAGAGGAACGTATGATAGCTTGACAGAACTAGAGCAAGTAACTGCAGACGAAAACGACTATGGCTTTGTTGTTGACGTAGATAGTGCTGGAAATACTGTTTACAACCGATACAAATATGCAAGTGGTACATGGACGTTTGAGTATGCATTAAACAATTCTTCTTTTACAGCTGCACAATGGGAAGCAATACAAAGTGGTATAACAGACGATTTGGTAACAAAATTACAAGGCATTGAAGCTGGTGCAGAAGTAAACATAGTAGAAGGATTAAAGATAGGTAATGTAACACAACAAGTATCAAGTAAAATAATACAAATAAATCCTGATACTACTCCAATGCAAGGTAGTAATAACGTAATAGACAGCAATGCTGTATATGAAGTAGAGAAATTATTACCAACAGACAGAGAAAGTGGAGAGAGCGTTGATATAGACAATGCACAACCATATAAAGTATTAGATTTAGTTGCTGATGGGAAATATCAACAGAATACTACTGAAGGGAATAATTTATTTGATGGCGAATTAGAATTGGGTAATTATAGCAACACAAGTGGCGCAAAAATTAACGATGATGCAACATATAGAAGCAAGAATTATATTGAGGTAAGTGAACTTTCTGATTATACATTATCTGTTAATGGGATTTCACAAAGATTTTGCCTATATTTTTATGATACTGATAAAACATATTTGGGCAACAATTTATCTTTGACCACGGGCAGCTTTTCGACACCTGCTAATACAAAATATATAACTTTCAGATGTTTTGCTAATGATTTTACTAGTGATTTTATAAATCTTAAAATTCAAATAAATACAGGCTCTACCGTTAAACCATACGAGCCATATACAGGAGGTATACCTTCTCCTAATCCTAACTATCCACAAACTATAACACAAGTAACATCTGCTACTTGGAATAGAACAGGAGAACAACTATTTGATAAATCAACTGCTATTGATGGGAAAAGGTTAGGTAGCGATGGTATGCCTTTTACTGACAATGATTATTGTTTAAGTGATTTTATTAGTATAGTCCCTTCTACTTCGTGCACATATAGTAGATATTCAAGCGGGGGCGGAAGTGCAGCGGTAGCTTTTTATGATAAAAACAAAACTTTTATTTCAAGAATATTGTGGGGCAGTTCTTCATTTCAAACTCAAACATTTACTACCCCAGCCAATGCTAGTTATTTACGAATAACTGACTTTAAAACATTAAAAGATAGTATGAAAATACAATATGGCACAACATCTACTCCATATTCTCCATATCAAGGTCAAACAATACCAATAGACCTAGATGGTAATGAAGTATGTGCAGTAGGTACAATAAAAGATAAATTGTTGATAGATAGATATGGGAATGTTGCATTACAGAAGAATGTTGGGAAAGTAGTATTGAATGGAAGTGAAAGTTATGTATTTACTTCATTACAACCGACTGATACTAGCTTAAAAAGCATAACTGTAAATATATCTAATAAATATCCTGGGGCTGTTTATTCTTTATTGACATCGCATTTTGTATATGCTGGCAACCATTCTGCTATATCAGGGGCTACTTCGGAATGTTGTTGGAATAATGGCGGTGCAAGTGATAAACGTATAGGATTTATAACCAAAGAGCAAACTATTGAAAATTTCAAAACATGGTTATCAACTCACAACACAACAGTATATTATGCTTTAGCAACACCTCAAATAATTCCTCTACCAAAACTATCTACGTTACTAAGTACCATAAAAGGTCTAAATCATATATGGGTAGATACAAATCTAGGTACAACAGATATAGAAGTAGAATATGTAAAAGACTTATCTTTAGATATACCTACTAAAACAAGTGAATTAACAAATGACGCAAACTTTGTTAAGAATACTGATTATGCTACTAATAGCACTGGGGGAGTGTTTAAAAGTTCGACAAAGTTCTCAACAGGAATGGGTACAGGAGAAAATGATGGTTTGCTGTTGTGTGCCGTTAAAACATATAATGATTATCTAAATTTAAGTAATTATTCGTTTATTAGTAAAGGTACATTGGCTAATGTACTAACTGCTGAGATAGGCACAATAGAAACTGCATTAACAACATTAGACGAAGGGAGCGGTGTTTAATGAGTATAGCAGATAGAATAAGCTCAATGGCAAGTAATCTCTCTAGTGCGTATGGTAGAATAGAATATTTAGGGGTAGATACATCACAGATAAATAAAAATATACAAAACCTCTCTACTGTACTAGATACTGTGTACAACGATTATCCTAAAGTATCAGACGAAGGAATATCTCCTAGTATAGAAGGAAGTAAAATAGGAAGGCTTAACAGTACATTAAAGGCTAGTGATACAACACAGGAGAGTACAACTGGGAAGAATTTGTTGCCTTATAACCAACTTTCAGAAGTAACAGAAAATGGTATTACATTTACGCCTGTATATGAAGGTGATAATTTATTATATGTAAAAGCAAAAGGGACGGCAACAGCGACAGTAACATATAGATTTTATGGTACTGATACAACAACCCCGCAAAAAGTTTTTGATAGTGCAACGAAAATAAGTTTTGGTTTAAATGGCAGTAGTTCTACTTATGGAATGGTTGTGTGGGGGTTAAACAGTAGCGGTGGCAATATAGGGGCTGTAATATATTCTGAAACGGATTATGCTACTGGTTTCCAATTAGCTGGCATAGGTTTAAGAATTATATCTGGCGCTAACGTAGATATACAATTCAAGCCCATGATAAGATTAGCAAGTATAACAGACGGCACATACGAGCCATACACGGGTGGTATTCCTTCACCTTCTCCTGCCTTTCCTCAAGATATTCATGTAGTAAAAGGTAATAATACAATTACAGTTTCAGACAATAATAATAATGGCACAACATATCCTATAAATCTACCTGTACAAAATTTATTTGACAAAGATAATGCTAATTTATTGAAAGCTTATATAAATACTACTGCTAATACAATTCAAACCTATGGAGTGACAGGCGCAGATTTTAAGCTCTTATATATTAGTTGTTCACCAAATACTACTTACACTATATCTAAAATATCTAGCCAAAGATTTTCAGTAGCGGAAACACAAACTACTCCAGCAGGAGGTGTAACAGTTTCAAATAAAATATTCAATAATACGGGAACGAGTATCACAATAACAACTAGTGCAGACGCTAAATATTTAGTTGTATTTTATTATTTATCTAGTGCAGACACTCTAACAGAACAACAAATATTAGATACTATTCAAATAGAGCCAGGCGATAAATCTAATAGATATACACCTTATGGAGTAGCACCAATAGAACTATGTAAAATAGGAAATTACCAAGATAAAATATTCAAAGCTATAACAGGCGATACAATATATGACACACTAACATCAGAGCAAAAAGAAGGCTTGATTAGTGGTGGGTGGTATAAGTATGAGTATATTAAGAGATATATATTAAACGGAAGCGAAAATTGGGATAATACCTATGGCACAAATGTATTTCATATTGATATCACAGGGAAAAAAGTTAATTCTTCAAGTTTAGCATTAACAAATTGTTATGTGTTTGATGATAGGCAATATGGTTATTCAGCTAATTTACCAAATGGGAAATTTGCTATACAAATAACACAAAGTGCGACAGTCGACGCTCTGTTTATAAAAAATACTAACTATGATAATCCTACTAACTTTAAAAACAGTTTAGTGAATAATAATTTATATTTATATTATCCTTTAGCAACTCCTACAATAACCCAAATAACAGATAGCACACTAATATCTCAACTAGAAGCATTATATAATGCAATGAGTTACAACGGACAAACAAATATACTACAAACTAATGCAGATTTACCATTTATCATTTCAGCTAGTGCATTGAAAGGAGCATAATATGGGATATAAAGAAGAAGCTTTAGACTTTCTTGGAATAACCGCATGGCATAAAGCGGGATACAAAGGAAAAGGCATACAAATTGTATCAGACGAACTTGTACTTGCTAGTGAAGATGTTATTGCTCCTAAAGGATTTCACTCTACAAGAGGTCATGGAGATACTGTAATGGAACATATTAGAATGGTAGCACCCGAAGCCACATTGATTTCTTACCCGTTTAGTGGCTCATTCACAACAAATACTTACGACAGCAAATGTGCTGATTATATCATACAAAACAAGTGTCATGTATTTACTACTTCATGTTCTAGTGGAGAAATAAACAAAGGTAAAGAAATGGCTATGCAAGACTGTATTGACGCAGGTTGTATATTCTTTGGGGCTGCGGGAAACAAAAGTAGTGAAATAAAAGGCGAGATTAAAAGCGAAAAATACTATGCTATTGGCGGAGTAAAACCTTATTCAACTACTGGAGTATATAACTGGAATAAAATTCAGAGAGTATCATATTCGGGTACAGGCAAGGAATTAGACTTTGTTACTTTAGCTGAAATACTAGGTTGTAATGGTACAAGCTTTTGTAGCCCCGTAATAGCGGGTATGTGTGCTTTAGTACAACAGTTCTTTACAGAAAAGATAGGCAGAAGATTAACACGTAGCGAAATGGAACGTTTCATGAAAGCAAATTGTATTGATTTAGAAGTAGAAGGTTGGGATAAAAACACAGGATATGGATTATTCATACTTCCTAACCCCGATACAATAAAAATAACTGATTATGTTCCAGAGATAAATGAAGGTATAGACTATGGCGGTTTTCCACAGATAGGAGATGATAATATGAATGTAGTTATGTATATTGGCGACAAAACTATGAATATAAATGGCAAAAAAATACAATATGATGTTGCACCTTTTATAAAAAACAATAGAACTTTTGTGCCAGTACAGTTTTTAAGAGATATTGGTTTTGAAGTTGAATGGGATAGCAAGGAAAGAAAAGTTACTATAAGTAATGAAAAAACAATTTAATTATGGTATAATAAATATGGGCTAGGAAAGGAGTAGCTACCTTGCCGAAAAGTCGCCTAGCAGACCTGCCCTAATAAATTAATAGCTAGGAGAAAGCTAGGTAGAATGTGGAAACAAAATATGGAGAATGGACTGTAATAAAAGAGTTGCCACGAGTTAATAATATGAGGTTTGTTTTATGCAGATGTAGTTGCGGAAAAGAAAAAGGTGTATATCTAAAACACCTTAAAAGTGGAGCTAGTAAAAGTTGCGGACATAACCAACCTAAAATAATGTCTAAAATAGGAAGTATGAATATTAAACATGGAGATTGTGCTAAAGGAAGTAAAACTAAAAGACTTTATGGTATATGGAAAGGTATGATAAATAGGTGTTATGATACTAAAAATCATGCTTACAATAACTATGGTGGTAGAAATATAAAAATATGTGATGAATGGCTAGGAGATAGAAAAAAGTTTTATAAATGGGCTTTTTTGAATGGCTATCAAGACAATTTAACAATAGATAGAATTGACAATAATGGTAACTATGAGCCTTCAAATTGTAGGTGGGCTACCGCAAAAGAACAAGCTAATAATAGGAGATACACTCATAGACGTTTAATTACATACAATGGAGAAACATTGTCTGTTACAGAATGGAGCAAAAAAACAGGTATAAACAAATCTACTTTATCTTGTCGAGTAAACAAAATGGGCTTAACAGACCCTAAACTTATATTTATGGAGGTTACTTATGGTTATCACAAAAAAATATCTAACAAATAACAAGTGTTATAAAGTTAGAGCAAAACTAAAGCCTATTGGCATAATGTTGCACTCTACCGCTTGTAAAGGTGTTAAAGCAAAAACTTTCTTAAAGAGTTGGAATACTGAAACCCCAAATGGGAGATTAGTATGCGTTCATGGGTTTTTAGACGATACTGGGTTTTACCAAACTTTACCTTTTGATATGAGAGCGTGGCATTGCGGTGGTAACGGCAATAATACGCATATAGGTTTTGAGATATGTGAGCCGAAAGATTATGCAGATAAAGAATATTTTGAAATAGTAAAAAAATATGCGATAGATATCTGTATAATTTTAATTAAAGAATTTAATTTGTCGGTAAATGATATAACTTGCCATTGTGAAGCATACCAGAAAAATGGAACAAAATTTGCTAGTAATCATAGCGATATAGACCATTGGTGGAAAGAATATTTTAATTACACTATGGATAACTTTAGAGAAGATGTTAAGAAAGAATTGGAGGCGGTTGAAGTGAGGTACAAAACAGTAGAAGAAATGCCTGAATGGGCAAGAGAGCCTATACAAGAGTTAATTGATATGGGTGCATTAAGCGGTAGAGGTGGAGAAGCAGGGCTAGATTTATCAGACGATATGATAAGAAATGCCATTATATGCAAAAAAATGTTGGAGAAAATGATAGAAAAAATGGCAACAAGTTTAAGCGGAAACCTTTATGGAGGAGTTATAGTACAAGAAACTTGTAGAGACGGAGTATGTAAATTAAAATAAGGAGGGAGTTACAATGGATAGTACGCATTTAAGTATAGTTATACTTTTAATCGGTTTTATTTTTGCGATAGGGTATATATGTATATCGATAAAAAAAGAAGGCTTAAAAGCCACCACAGTTAAATTTATAGTAAAAGCAGAAGAAATGTTTGGCAGTGGAGAAGGGCAACAAAAAATGAAATGGGTTGTAGATATGCTAACACCACTAATACCTATGCCATTTAAGTTATTTGTTACTACTGAACTATTAACAGAGTTCGTACAAAGTGTTTTTGATTTAGTAAAAGAGGCTCTTGACTATCGTGAAGAAGCAAATGCAAAAGAAGAATAAATGTGATATAATATATGGGAAGGGGTAACTCTTCTCATATATTTTTAGAGGGGGAATATTTATGGGAACTGTTGATATTGTAATACCATGTTACAAAGCAAGAAAAACATTGAAAACTTTAATAGCAAGTATAGGAAGTCAGACTTACAAAGACAAAATTACTATTATTTTAGTGCAAGACAATGACAATGATAACTACATTGAAGAAAAGCTTATGGCTTTACGATTAGGTTTAAAAGTTATATTAGTTACTAACAAAGAAAATTACGGACCAGGCAAGAGCAGAAGAAAAGGAATAAAACAAGGCAAAAGCGATTATATAATGTTTGCAGACGCAGACGACCAATTTACAGATATTTTTGTAGTAGAAAACCTAGTAGGCAAGATAGAAAAAGAAAATTTAGACGCAGTAAACAGTACATTTTATGAAGAACTAGAAGATGGAAACATAGTAGAGAGAAAAGACGACTGGATATGGGTGTTTGGTAAGATATACCGCAGAAAGTTTTTAGAAGATAACGAGATTTATTTTAACGATACACGTGCAAACGAAGATATGGGATTTAATTCTGTTGTAATAACAGTTGGTAAAATGGCTAATTATCCGCATACTACTTATATATGGAAATTTAATCCTAATTCTATAACAAAACGGGATAATGGTTCATATAGGTTTTATTGTATTGAAGGTTGGATAGAAAATGCTACATGGAGTTTAGAACAATGTAAACGTCTAAACGTAGAGGAAGAAATATTAAAACAAAAAGTAATAAGAAACATGATGGTTTTGTATGGGTGGTATTGTGAACACTATGACAGCAAGAGATACGATATACACTTACTAGAAAAATGGGTAGAAAAATATTACAAAGAGGTGTATAGTAAATATGAGATAACAAAAAAAGACATAGACTTTGTGTATGGGTATGTAGGTAAATCTCTTATGAGTAGTGAGATATTACCACCAATAACATATAACGAGTTTTTAGAGAGGTTTAATTGTTTATAATGAAACACAAGATACAGAAAACAATTAGACTGTAAGACGTTAAACAAAAAGGAAGTGAATAAGAACAGACGTGGCTATGGGAGGTATCTCAAATGGCTAAAAAGAAAAAACGCAAGATTACAGAACGTCAGAGGATAAGAAGGAAGTTAAGAAGTGGAAGTAGAGAGGCAAAACGTATTCTGTTAATGCAAAACCCTGTATGTGATATATGCGGTAGAAAAGGAATAAGTTTAGAACTTCACCATGTAACTTTAATACGGCATGGATACCCCACGAAACTCGAAAACACAGTACTTTTGTGCCAATTGCACCACAAAATGTTCCATTCTAAATTTGACCGTTATCTTGACAGACTTCATGCACAAAATCCTAATACGGACTGGAAAAAAGTTTATGAAGAACTAAAAAAACAACTCCAAACACAACTCCATATTCCACCTTGAAAGATAGGTGGAATTTCCTTTATATATTTTTTATTTGCTTTAGAAAGTGAAGTATCTTTACATTTTTTTCTAAACGTGCTATCATAAAATTATGAGGTGGCTGATATGGACGAACTAACTAGAATTGAGATAGACAACTTAAAAGAACGAATATTGCGTATTGAGAAGATACAAGAAAACTATGACGCTGAATTAAAAGAGTTAAGACAATTACTTAACGAATTTGATACAACGCAACAGTTAATCTTGCAAAAACTTGATACCATTATGTCTAGTATAGAACAATTACAAAAAGACACCATCTCATTAAAAGAAAAACCTGCTACAAAGTGGGAAAATGCTAAATGGTTAGTAGTAGGCGGAGTTATAACCGCCATTGTAACATTTATCATAAGTAAAATATTAGGGGGTTAGTATGGTTACAGAGGCAGAAGAAAGGGTAATTGAACTAGAGAAAAAACTTGCGGATATGCAAGGCTCGAGATTAACCGCAACAGATATGTACAAAATACTAGAAAGAGAAATTAAAAGTAAATCTATTACGATTTATGCTTTAATAGTTTGTTGGTTTTTGAGTATTGCATTTACTGTTGGCGGTTTTATATGGTATTTGACTTTACCTGTTGAAGAAAGTGTATATGTTGACCAAGAAACAAACGATAATTCAAATGCAAGTTATATCGGAGGCGATTACATTGGCACGTCAAAGGATAATTAAAACAATAAAAAGACGAACTAGAAGAAAAACAGTTATATATAGACGTAAGAAAAAGTAGGTGGCTAGATGTTATTTAATATAACCGCTTTAACACAACACGAGATAGATTTAATATACGAAAAAGCTAATCTTAAACCAAAAGAAAGACAATTCTTTGATTTAAGAAATGAAGGCTTAACTTATGAAGAAATTGCAGAAGAACTTGATATGTCTGTTAATGGTGTAAAAAAGTTTGCTAAAAAGGTTTACTACAAGTGCATACGCACTTTGTGTAATTAAATTTTTCATTATTACCTCTTTTTTAGGACAGCATCTTATGAGGTGCTGTTCTTTTATATCTATAAAGAACGAGAAATACCCTAGAAACGATTTTTATATCAAAGTGATATAATTACTATGCTCAAAAACAAAAACGCCTTAAAACTCAAATATGCTTGTTAAAATTTTTTATAAAAAAGTATTGACTTTTATAAAAATGTGTTGTAAGATAATAATGTCGAAAGGAAAGCTGCTTTTTGACACACTTCTAGTATTGGCTTTATGATGTCATATTAGATAAATACAAAATGACTACTGGTGTTCAGGGTACTAGTAGCCTAAATATCAGTAGTCAGCAAAACACCACTTAATGGATATGCCCTGAACTTATCCGTTGAGTGGTTTTTTGTTACCCAAAGTGAAGAGCATCACTATAAAATGCAGGTGTGATAGAGCCAATTCATAAAGTCTATTCGGTATTAATTTGCCTATCTCAAAATTAATATCGTCAAGCGGGTTTATATGACCGCAATATAAATTATATAGGTTGGCGACTGTGTATGGGGTGTAAGAGTGATGTGGGCACAGGAAACATCAATACTCTTGCAGGTAGGTAATCAAAAACGAAGCGAAGACGACGACGGGATTGATTAGAAAAATCTCTGCTCTAGGGGTTTTTCTATACTCGCTCTACTCCAACAGGATTGATTAAGAAAGGTGGTTAAACAATGATAATATGCAAATGCGGAAGCAGTGAATTAGAATGTTATATAAATAAAAAGCAACGCGGTTTGTGGTGTAAAAAGTGTGGTAAGTGGATTAAATGGCTGAACAAAAAAGAAAGATTAAAATATAAACCTATAGGTATTAGTAATGAAGTGGCAAAACCTACTAAAAAGTATTCTATACCTATAAGTTAATAAAGGAGTGATAAAAAATGGAAGAAATAGAAATTAGTTTAGAAGAATATCAAGAAAGCATAAAAGATTTACCTTATGAAGAATATTTAAATAATTTAGGACAGTATATGAGTAATAAGTATCATTGGAAAAAGGGGGAATAAAAATGACTAATTTTGAGAAAGTAAAAGAAATGATGAGTTTAGAGGATTATTACAAAGATTTCGGACCAAGTGATAATCCATTCTGCAATACTATTAATAAATTAAGACAAGAAGATTATTATTGTGATATGTCTTGCGAGGAATGTTACGAGTGGTTAAAGCAAGAATATAAGCCACAAATATTAACAGACAAAGAAAAGGAATATCTATCAGCTGTTATAAAACCATTTAGAGATAGGATAAAATATGTTATGAAAGAAGAAAGTTCTGAAGAAGAATGGGTTAGCATTACTATGGAGGATTGGACTAAACAAAGAAATGAAGATTATCTTATTGAAGATTATCTTATATTCCCAGATTTCCAAACAGGTACAATGTATAAAGGTATGGACACAGCTAGATTTTACACTTTAGAAGAATTAGGCTTATAGGAGGTATAACAATGGGAAAATGTCCAGTATGTGGAGAAACAGAAGAATTTTATTTTGATGTAGAATTTAATGTGCTTGAATGTGATAAATGTGGTTATAAACAACCCCCACCAACTAAAGAAGATATATGCCCATGTTGTGGAGAAAAAGAAAATATAACTATAATTCATGAGAGAATATGTAATAATTGTGGAATAAACTTCTAGGTCTTTTGTACTATTTTTATAAAAAAGTCTTGACAGTCTATATAGTATAGACTATAATATTATCGTAAGATAGAGAGGGGGAGGGAAAATGTTAGCACATTTTATAGCAACAATGCTACTTATATCAGGTATTTATTTTATAGGATTAGCGATAATTCTAAAAGACTTAAAAGAAAAGGGGGTTAAAATATGTTAAAGACATTAGTAGTTGGATTTTTAATATTTGCCTTGTTTGGGTTATTAGCTGGTATATGGGGGGCATTAGACAAGATAAGGCTGATGCTGGAACGCGAGGCTTGGAAAAAAGGTGTACAATTAGATAATATAACTAAATTACTAACACAAAATAAAAGTCCTTACATAACAGCAAAAACTTTTGATGGTACAGAGAATTGGTTAGAAATGCTTAAAAAAGAATATGAAAGAATGAAAGAGGGGGATAAAAATGGCTAATTTATATGAGAAAATACAAAATGTTAAGTTAAAATTTCTACAGAGTAATGTAAAGAAAAGCGGATATAATAATTTCTCAAACTACACATATTATGAATTATCTGATATATTACCAACTTTAATTAAGTTGTGTAATGAAGAAAAAATATTTACATCTGTTAGTTTTAGCAACGATTTAGCAATATTAACTATTAGGAATATAGAAAAAACTGACGAAATAGAAACATATACAAGTCCTATGAAAGATTTAGAAATAAAAGGTTGCAATGCAATTCAAGCACTAGGTGGCACAGAAACATATTCTAGAAGGTATTTATATATGAGTGCATTTGATATAGTAGAGAATGATATGTTTGACGCAGGAGTAAACGAAACAGAGAAACCTAAAAAAATAACAAAAGAACAGGCAACAATATTAAAGAACACTCTAAAAGATATGGGAGTACAAGAAGAAGATATACAAAAGAGTTTGAAGAATTACAACGTAACAAAAATAGAAGATTTAGACACAAAACAATATGGAGAAATTCTTATTAAACTCAATAAAAATAAATAAGGGGGTTTATTATGAATAAGAATATAAAC